>Ga0208947_1000403_pt1 | contig 22030 bp, 17 predicted proteins | sample AOAMet1_04_M0_20_2_FD_188226 | JGI IMG/M metagenome (GOLD analysis project Ga0208947, IMG submission 188226) | Ammonia-oxidizing marine microbial communities from Monterey Bay, California, USA - CAN11_04_M0_20 (SPAdes) | ecosystem: Environmental > Aquatic > Marine > Intertidal zone | place... | reverse complement strand
CGCATCATAATACAACCAAATAAATACCGCTAAAGGAATTGCTATTCCGCTTAGAATTCCAACTAAAGCTATTATATCATTCATATTTTATATCCTTATATGTAACGTAAACTTATCACTATTATTTTGAGAAGTAAAGGTTACATTTATTTTTTTTATATAAAGCTTACAACCACATTGATGGGTAAGTATTTGTAGATTTAGATTATAAATAAGAGAAATATACTTATCAAAAGTATTTGAATCTATAATCTCAACAATCATTAAGGAGTTTATATGCCATATAAAACAATGATGTCTATAGCTGTAGCAGTACCTCTACTATTTTCGGTAGCTTTTCTTGTTGTACCACATTTTTTTATTTTAGAGTCTTACCCTAATGCAGAAGGGTTAGCTTTGGAAGTAGGAATTACTCAACGATACGTTATGGCGGGTATGCTGTTTATGGTTGTATGTCTTGCATTTCAATCCAGAAATGTTGAGAAAGTGGTTGACCAAAAGGCAATTCTTTTGGGTGTTTCTATCGGTAGCTTTGTAATGTGTGCTCTCATAATTTTATTGGAAGGTCCCGGTCGTGGTCTTCCGTTGCTCCTTCCGCCAGTAATAGCCACGGGAGCATTAGCCGTCCTTAGTTTCTGGTCACGTTCGAAGCTGAACTAATATAGCCCTATACTGTTGGAAGATTTTGTTCCAACAGTATAGGTTGAGGATCTGATATGGGCACCGAATTATACAACTAGTAGATTGTGCCGTTTTATAAAGAAATACCATAACGCTGTTGAAATAAGCATAATAATTCCGCCTGTAAATGATGTAATCAATGATGTTTTTAAACCACTAATTAAAATTTGTGGAGAAATATTACTAATATTTGCTACTGCATTAGATGCAGAATTAATTCCAAGATATGTTGCAAATATACCAAAAACAGCACTAAAAATACCTAGTAACACAATAGCATTAGTGTTGTAAGGCTCTTTAATATTTTTTAGTGAAATAAAAATTACACTGCCAAATAATACTAGCAGTACCAGCATAAAAGGTCCACCATTCAATAAAGTTTCTATCATCTTACTTATCCTTATTTTTTAATTTTATTAGATTATTACTTATTATTTCAAATATGTCTTTTCTATCTTTGTCATTTTTTTCATCTGAATATGTCTGATACTCAAGTAGATCTCCAGGCTGACAGTCAAGAACAATACAAATCTTTTCCAGTGTCTCAAACCTAACGCCTCTCACATTACCATTTTTTAACATTGATAAATTTGTCAATGACAGTCCAACTGCTTTTGATAGCTCAGTAAGTGAAATCTTTCTTTTCACTAGCATAGCATCTAGATGAATGGTTATAGGCATATAATAAATTCTTTAGCTTTGATCATTAATATAATATTACACTAATTATTAAGTAATATGCAAATTATTTTAAGTATTACTTAAAACTTTTTCCACAAATCCGGTTATAATACTCACGCAGTTTCTTCTATTTTAAATTGACTGGAATATGAATAGGCGTCAATGAAAGAGAGCTTTATTTCATAATCAGAGAAAATCCTTCAAAAGAATATTCTATCCGTCCACCAGATATGGTATTTCCATTTATAGTCCCATTCTGAATATTAATTAATGCTTTTTTTAATAAATTTAAGGATCCAGGATCGGCAATTGGTCCATTGTGTGCCGGATGCAAAGTATTTAAATGCTCTACTATATTAGAAAGGCGTTCAACCGATTGATAATAAGCATCTAAGTCTGTTTCGGGTGCAAATAACCAAATAGGGCCATCATAATACAAATCTCCCACCCAAAGTAGTCCTAAGTCTGAGTCGAGAATTGAAATTGCATCAGGTGTATGCCCGGGGGTGCTCAATACTTCAAGAATACGGCCGCCCAAATCGATTTTATAACCATCCCTTATGAATTTTTTTACTTTAAAATTGGGTGTATGATATGTTGAGATATTTATATCATCAGGGAGTGCACCACATAATGCTTCTTTTGATACTTCTTCCCAAACTAGTTCATTGGAATATCCACCAGAGTTATTTTTGGTATAATCCGTATCCATTGCAAGAATATCTCGGAATTCTGAATTACCACCAATATGGTCAAAATGTGTATGTGAATTAATTACAATCACAGGTAAGCTTGTAAGTTCATTCACTACTCCACTTATTTTACCTATACCATTTCCCGTATCGAAAAGCAGGGCTTTTTCTTTGCCTAAAATTAGATAAGAGATTACCTCTTGCCACTGGCGTGGCTCATGTATGGCAAAAACATCATTTTCTAATTTATAAACCAAAAACCATTCACTTGATACAGGTACTGGTTCAAGACTCGCATAAATGGCACGTGGTAAATCTTTACACCAACTATCTGAAATAATGCTTAATGAATCAATCCCACTGGTGCCCTGTGAATAAATATATCCAATAAAAATAAATAATAATCTCACACGGTTAATCATACTTAAATCTACCCATTATTCCTCAACCAAAAAAACCCCAACGATTGTGGTGCACGATTTAAACCGATGATACTTTTTTTGGTCAGGAAATTCCCTTAGTTTCCATCTATGAGAACTCTTATCTCACTATTAATCTTATCATCATTACTAATAGGTCAATTTGGGAAAGTTGAAGTTACAGTAGATGATAGACTTCTTCGTGCTAGCGAACGACAAAAAGTCTCATCAATTCGAGATGAAGTAAGGCGTTTCTTTGGAGGACAACTATGGGATGATAAATTTCAGGGTCTAAATATTCCTCTTAATATATCTATTGTTTTTCAAGGCGTTGCTCAAAAAGGTGGCATGGAAACCTTTCATGCACAAGTATTGGTCTCTGATGGGTCAGATATCAGATATTTTGATAAGGCACTTCAGTTTCATTACAATGGTGGAAATTCAATACAGTTTGATCCAGTTATTTTTGATCCATTAGGTAGCTTTTTTGCATATTATGCTTATGCTATTTTAGCTGGATGGATGGATACTTATGAGTTTTATGGTGGTAATTATGGTTATGGACAAGCTCGTGAAATCGCATTAAGAGGTATGGCTTCTGATTATCCAAAAGGATGGAGTTCTCGCGTACAATTATTAAAAGAAGTTACTGGCAATAAAGGCCTTCGTGAAGCTCGTTTTGCATTTTATGTGGCCATGGATCTTTTTGATCAAGGCAACCCCGATGACGCATTAAATGAGTTCAAACTTATGATGGAAGGATTCGAAATTGTTTTTCGCCAATTTCCAACTGGAAGAACACTATATTTTATTAATGCTCACAGGGAGAAACTCGTTAACCGTTTAAATTTATTAGGCCAAAAAGAAATGTTACTTCGTCTTTCTGAGATGGATCCAGCACACAAAGATATTTACATTCGCGGTTTAAGTAAAAAATAGTTATTCTTTAATAATATCAATTGATCTTTTCTTACCTCTTATATAGTAATCAAAAACCACACTACCCCAAAATAGCCAAGATAAAACTTTTTTATCCTTAACTGTTCTTATCGTTTTTATATGCTTCCGCCTTTTCAAAATAGCAAATGGATGTGTAATGATCCATAATAATGATTTTATTATTCCAAATACATGATTGAAATCCATTCTAAGTAAGGCATAACTCAATGCAACAAATTCTAATGAAAATCTAATTGGCAAAATGTATAAGGCTAAAGGTAAACTATAATTACTAAGAACCATTTGCAGTGAATTTCGGTGGTTTAAATATTGTTTCTTTAAAGAGAACATTGGTAGAGTTACCGCATTTTTATGATAAACTACACTACTTGGGATAGCCCAAGTTTCTTTATTCACCAGATGAAATTTCCAACAAAGGTCAACCTCTTCCTGATGAGCAAAAAAGCTTTCATCGAAGCCCCCAACCAATTCAAAATCAACTTTTCTCACCATAAATGCTGTACCACTTGTCCAAAAAACTGGCCGCATACTATCGTATTGACCTTTATCTTCTTCTAATTCTTGGAAGATTCGCCCTCTAGCAAAAGGAAACCCTAAAATATCTAGCCAGCCTCCTGCTCCGCCAGCATAATCAAACTTTGTACGATCATAATAATTTAAAATTTTAGGTTGAACTGCTGCAACTTTGGAATTCAATTTAAGAAAATCAACTAGTGGAAATAGCCAATTTGGCTCTTGAATTGTATCATTATTTAAAAAAACAAGATATTCACCATTGGCTATCTTAGCTCCTCGATTGCAACCACCCGCATAGCCAAAATTTTCAGAATTTTCTACTAGGTTTATTTGAGGAAAGTTTAAAGTTACTAAATCAGGACTGCCATCAGTTGATGCATTATCAACAACAATAATTTCAAAATTATCATATTCTGTTAATGTAAGTGATTCCAAACACTCAGTAAGAATATCAATTCCATTCCAATGTGGAATAATAATAGATACTTTTGGATTTTCCATATTTAACTTCATAAGAGATTAAACCAAAATCTCTTCTTACCTACTTACATTATTCTAATTTTAAATCTTCAAGGAGTTGTTTAGCAACCGGATCGTTAGGGTTTTTATTTAACCAATCTGAGATTACTAATTCTGCTTCATTAATCATATCTAACTTTTTGTAGGTGAAAATCAAGGAAGAAACAATCTGCGTAAAGTAATTTCTCCATTCTTGCATTTCATTTTGTGAAACTAGACGTTGTCCATTTTCAATGGATTTAAATTCTTCATATAGTCCTTCAAAAATAGTTTTACCTACATTAAATGAATCTAATTGTGAAAGATACGCTTGACCATAGTCTACCTTATCTCTAATTGTAAGGTCACTCCTCTGCATGAGGATATCCATTATACGTTTTAATTCTTCTTTATTACCCAATTCACCATATAGACGTCCCAATTGATAGTGAAGATCTTTAGCATCATATCGAATTGTTCGTTCTGGTATAACATCTTGCATTTTATCTATTACAGCTAAAGCCTTTTTTCGGTGCATTTCTGATTTTTCTGAATCAGTATTTTGATAATCTTTAAAAGCCATATAATGATATGCAGCTAATTGCATATGAGCACTTCTTAAATTTTGAAGGAGGCGTATATTTGTTGATGGAAAATAATAAACATCTTCTCTTCCTAGATTTCTATAAAGATATCCAGGTTTATAGTCTTTTGACCATATATCGCCTTCAAGTTGCAACCACTCTTTTGCTTCAATATCTTTTTGCCAAACATCAGAATTAGATCCCGACATAAGGTTCGTCCACATACGTTCCTCATTAATAGGGTTTCGCTTATCTATTTTATGCGGACGCAAGCGATAAACTAACCCTTCCATTTCAATATGATCCTCGAGACCAAGTCTATTACTCGCAGGTACTGTAACAGCAAAATATATTGGATATTTCCATTTAGCATCAGAAATAATTTTCAAAATCATCATATCTTTTACCATTAGTGCAGCACCAGCAAAAGTAGGATTCACTTGCCATTCTATAAAACCATCTTTATTTTTTTCAGATTTAGGGGTTGGGATTTGAACATTCCTGGACTTCCAAGGCTGAAGCCCAGAAGAAATATCTATAATTTGACTATCCGTCATGTTTATAAATTGATCTAACTCGGATGAACTTTGATTTGCTCGACGAGAATCACGTATTTGGCGTATATACCATTCAGTATTTAAAAGACTAAGATTTGCAACCGTAATATCTTTTCTAATACCTTCAACTTCTTGTAAATACCAAAGTGGAAAAGTATCATTATCACCATTCGTAAATATGATAGCATTCGGTTCACAAGACTGTAAAATATTATAACTGTAATCCCAGGCAAGTCGATTATCAGAACGATTATGTTCATGATAATTCGCTCTTAACATCATTCCTGGCATCGCTAATAAGAGGAATGAAAAGATTCCGATTAATACATTTTTTGAATAGGGTTTATTATTTAAATATTTTTTTACCCAATCTCCAAGTGCCGATACAGCGATTGAGATCCACATTGCAAAGGCGAAGAAGCTACCCACATAAGAGTAATCTCTTTCTCGAGGCTGAGGATTATCTTGATTAACAAAGATTATAATAGCAAGACCCGTCATAAGAAAAAGACTCAATACAGAAAAAGCCTGCTCTCTATCTTTTTGAAAATGAAAGAACATTCCCCAGAGGCCAAAAAGAAAAGCCAGTGGAAAACCAAATTGAAACCAATCTACACCATCTTGGTCAGTCGTGGCGCCGTAAGCTGTTACATATTTATCAGTGCTTGGCCCTCTTCCTGCAAACTGCCATAAAAAATACCGCCAATACATTTTTTTTACTTGATAGCTCCAAAAATAATTCCATTGCTTATCTAAACGATACGTTTTGTATTTCCTATCTTGAGAGGGAGAATATTCTCTTCCACTTGTAGGTCTACCTACAGCTTCATGTTTTGATGGCAAACCATCAAATCGTCTTGGAAATTGGAACATTTGACCATATTGTTCTCTTTCCATATAAGCAATCGCACGTGAAACAGTAGATGGGTCATTCTCATTAATTGCTGGGCTTTGACCTGATCGAATAAATATCATAGCATAGGTTGAATAACCTATTAGTATAAAGACCACAGAGGTAAGTGCTAGCGCATATTGAATTTTTTTTATTGAAACAGTGTAGACCATTGCGCCAACAATGGCTAAAGCCAGTAAAATAGTCATTGATAAACCAATAGCATTAACAAGCTTTGGAGTTCCATTAATAATACCAACATTAATAATTAAATAAACCAAGCCAGTTATCAAGGTTGTTATTAAAAAGCCTTTGAAAGAAAATTTATATTTTTTGAAATAAATAATAAGTGCTACAAAAGGAAGTGCTAATAGATTTAGTAGATGAACACCGGTTGCTAATCCAATCATATAAGCAATAATTAAGATATATCTTTCATTTCCTTTTTCATTAGCTCTTTCTGCCCAATGAAGGATCAACCAAACTACAATTGCTGTAAAAAATGTAGAAAATCCATATACTTCTGCCTCAACAGCATTAAACCAATGTGAATCGGTAAATGCAAATGTTAGCGAACCAACTAAGGCTCCTCCAAAAGTAATTAATGCATCTATTTGAGTTTGTATTTTACCTCTGTAATTTGATATTAATTTGACGCTACCAAGATATAAGTACATAACAGCTAAAGAGCTGACTACTGGAGAAATAAGATTGATACGAAATGCAATGTCAGGATTAAATGGAATCATAGAAAAGATACGACCAATAATCAAATATAATGGACTTCCAGGAGGGTGAGGAACTCCTAAAATAAATGAAGTCGCAATAAATTCACCTGAATCCCAATAAGGGACTGTATCCGCCATAGTTAATAGATATATTAAGAATGAAAGACCGAGCGTTACTACGGCAACAAAACGGTTTAATTGAATGAAATCTTTATGAATCAATTTTATTTTTCTTTCTTACTTTTTGATGACTTCTTTGATGATTTTGTCTTCTTGTTTGCTTTAGGTTTCTCTTTTTTTACTGGTGGCGTTGATTCTTTATCTTCATCAATTTTATCTTCTTCAGATGACTTTTTTTGCTCGTCAATAAAATTTAGTTTTAGCTCACTTAGACTATGAATTATAAACTGTTCTTCCCACTCGCTAAGATTACCTTTCATTTTTGTTTGAAGCATATCCAATAAATCTATATAATAAGTAGCTTGATCTAAGTTCCTTTCCATTTTATCAGATACTGGATTTTTAACCTTTCCTAATGAAATCCAAGCACTCTGTACAAATGTGTTTACAAGGTGAATAAATAGTTGATCTTCTTTTTTTAATTGTTCTTCGGTCATGCTCTTCCTCTTAAATAAGTTATAATTATTTTAATAAAAATTGTTTCGTAATCAGCCAACAAAATTACGTTAAATAGTAACTAAATTAAAAAAACTAATAAATCATGAAATATTTACATTTTGAAGTTTGTCTTGATATTCATTTACTAATCGACTTCGAATTTTATTATGTTCTTGCTGGCTTAAAGTAGAATCTTTTTTTACCAAAGCAAAAGCTGCAGTTCTTGCATTTCTTAGAATTGGACCATCTGTTACCATATTTGCAATTTTATATTTTAAAAATCCACTTTGACGTATACCAAAAAACTCGCCGGGGCCTCTTATTTTTAAATCTTCATCAGAAATTTTAAAACCATCATTGGTAGATTCCATAATCCTAAGTCTATTTTTTGAAGTTTCTGTAATTTTCCTATGAACCAAAATACAATAGCTTTTTTCAGACCCCCTGCCAACTCGACCTCGAAGTTGGTGAAGTTGCGTAAGTCCAAATCTCTCTGCATGCTCAATTAGCATAACCGTAGCATTGGGGATGTCTATTCCAACTTCTATCACCGTTGTTGAAATAAGAATATTAATTTTATTTTGATTAAAACTAGTCATGATCTCATCTTTTTCTACCTTTTTCATTTTACCATGCAAGAGTCCTACTTTTAATTTAGGAAATATTTTTTCTGACAAATGAGAGTGCATTTCAACTGCAGCTTTTAAATCAGACTTTTCTGATTCTTCAACTAGTGGATACACAACCATACACTGCCTTCCTTCTAAAACTTCATCATCCATGAATTGATAAACTTTTTTTAGTCTACTTTCATTCACTGTTTTAGTTACAACCGGAACTCTATTCTTTGGCATCTCATCAATTATTGATAGATCCATATCACCGTGGTAAGTAATTGCTAGGGTTCTAGGTATTGGCGTTGCCGTCATCGCTAATAAATGCGGATTTGAACCCTTGGATAATAGCGTACCCCTTTGACTTACACCAAACCGATGTTGTTCATCAATAATGCAAAAACCTAAAGATTTAAAAATAATATCTTTCTGAATGAGAGCATGAGTCCCAATAATAATATTAATTTGACCGCTCTCTAGCGCATTTAAAATATTACCTCGTTCTTTTGCCGGTGTACCTCCAACAAGAAGCGCACAAGTCATGTGAGCAGTTTCAGAATGCTTTTTGAAAGATTCATAATGTTGGCGAGCTAAAATTTCTGTGGGTACCATTATAGCTACTTGTGCATCATTTGCAACTGCAATTGTTGTAGCTAAAATAGAGACAATCGTCTTTCCCGAACCAACATCACCCTGCAAAAGACGATTCATTGAGAAAGGTTCAGCTAAATCAGATTTTATTTCTTTTATAACTTTTTTTTGTGCATTCGTAAGTTCAAAATCAAGGTTTTCAGAAATAATTTTATATTTTGGACCAATTTTATTTAATGCTTTTGTTCCTATTTTTTTTGAAGAGGATTTACGAATAGCCATAAGCAATTGAAGAAAAAAATGTTCATCAAACTTTAAGCGATTAATCGCTTCATTCAGTTTCTCTTCAGATTTAGAAAAATGAATATTTCTTAAAGCTGAATCAAGAGCTGTTAATCTATACTCTTTTTTAAAACTGTCAGAAAAATGGTCAGGGACATCTTTTAATTGATTAAAAGTTGTTTGAATCATTCGTCGAATATTTCTACTATCTATTCCAGCCTTATTAAGTTCAGCAGGAATTGAATAAAGAGGTATAATTTGCCCTGAATTCACTGGGTCTTCATCATTTTTTAATTTCTCATATTCAGGATGTACCATTTGATGACCATTAAAAAAATCTACTTTACCACTAACCGCTAGACGATCTCCAACAGAAATAGATTTATTGATATATCGAGCTCCATTGAACCAAGTCAGTGTCACCATACCCTTGCCATCAGATAATACAGCTTGAAAATATTGACGACGCTTTCCTCGCCTCATTCCGGCTGCTTCTACTTTTCCAATTATAGTAGCATCATGATTGACCTTTAGTTTTGAGATAGGAAGAACCGTTGAACGATCTAGATACTTCCTGGGGTAATAACTAATAAGATCTAAAACGGAAAAAATATCAATCGCAGAAAAAGCATCAGATCTGGTAGCGCCGATGCCTTTTAATGATTTGATTGATGAAGAAAGAGATAAAGCCTTTTCAGGCACAACCAATTACTTCCATTCCTTACGATAGGTATAAGTAATAATTTTTGAAGTATTTGCAGGAATCATTAAAGGGAAGTGAATAGTTGAAGCATCTTCTTTTCTATAATTTGCTGAAGCATCTCGTATAACCCAATCACCATATATATGTTCAATTAAGCGAACTTTAATATCTTTCGAAAGGGTATTTGATACTTCAATACTTATAGTACCTTCTTCACTTTTTCTTTGTCTATCATAATTTAAAACTTTGCGTTTACCTACAACGTTAAAAGCTCGGCCAGATATAATTGTTGCATTAGCTCCTTTTGGTACCTGTCGAATCTCATCTTCTCCAACATACTCAATATTTCCACTTGATGATGATTGATAGAGTTGAATCTTCCCCTTTGGCAATGGTACTCCCAAATTATTTTCTTTCGTATTCGAGATTTGATATTCAATTCCAAGGGGCTCTTCTTTTTGACTTTTTTCATCATTCTCAAATAAATAAGTTTTTTCAAACGAGACTTCTCTAGAAGAATAAAGACGTGTTGTAATACTTTCTTCCCCTTTTAAATTGATTTTATTTCCTAATGAATAGATATGATAATCTCCTAAGGGATCCTCTTTCATTTCTGAATTTTTTTCACTTTCAGAAATTGAACGCATCATTATAGGAGGAGTACTCATATTTCCATTTTGCTTTAGCTTCCCTTCAACTAATTGAATTGATAGATCAATAAAATCTAAATTGCTATTATTTTTAATATATGCCTCAGCCAAAAATTCAGCAACGTTACCCGACTCATCTAAAATAAGCCTATAGGTGGCATCCCAGTCAAAACCTTTTGATAAATATATTAGGTTTCCGGTAACACTACCTGATCTTTTATATGGTGATATTACCCAAGTTAAAGAAGGTTTGAAAATAGCATTGTTTGGCTTTCCTGGTACTGTTATATAATCTACTCTATCTCGGTTAAATGATATTGTTGTTCTTTTTTGAGTAATAGTAATATTATCTCCACGCATTTCAACTAACGTACCTTTAAAAGAAGTTCCATTGATTAATTCGACTTGAATAACTTTACCTAGAAAATTATTTAAATACTCAGAAAAATAGAAAACATCCTGATTTAATCGCTGCATATTTACTATGCCATTTTGCAGGGTAAGAAAAGGGGAGTCTTTAATCAATCCTACAGGCAAAAGATCCCATGATATTGTATCTTGTCCAAGAGCAACATCCCAAGATACAGGTTGTTTAACAAGCCCAAAACCATCCTTATACATTGTCATTGTTGCATTTTTTGACTGAGCAATTAGTAAAGATGAAGCTATAAGTATTCCGATAATCTTTTTCATTGTAACATATCCAAGTTTGCTTTTACGAGATTAAATTCAGCTGTCATGTCCTGCAATTTTTGGTTTTCGTGCTTAACCACATTATCAGGAGCCCGATCAACAAAATTTTTATTTGCTAATTTTTTTTCTGTGTTTTCAAGATGGCCTGAAAGTTCATTCATTCGTTTAGAAAGACGCTCCATTTCTTGATCTAAATCTATTAATCCTTTAAGTGGAACAAATAGCTCCATCTTTTGGACTACTGCAGTTGCAGTTTGCGATGGCTTTTCTATTTCATCCGCTAAAGTCAATTTATCAATTCTTCCTAATGCTATGATAATATTTTCAAACGCTTCAATTTTTGACCTATTTTCACCTACACCTCGTATTAAAACATTTGCTTTTTTGTCTTGAGGTACATTCATACTACTTCTAATTGTTCTAACCGCAGTTACTATTTGCTTTAATAAATCTACTGAATCATCAGCATTAATATCTTGGTGAGACTTATCACCTTTTATCCATGGAGATACTATGAGATCTTTATCAGTATCATTTTTAAAATAAGACCATATTTCTTCTGTGATGAACGGCGCATAAGGATGAAGTAATGTTAAGATACCTTTAATTACAAAAATACAAACAGCCTGAGACTCTTTTGCTTTTTGTTTATCAACTCCATAAAACCTGGTTTTTGCAATTTCAATATACCAGTCGCAAAAATCACTCCATGTAAACTCATATATAGCTTTAGCAGCTTCATTAAATCTAAATTTTTCTAATTCTTTATTAACTTTTAGAGCTGTTTGATTCAGGCGATTAATTATCCACTTTTCAGGAAGATCTAGACTCAGTTCATCTAAATTAGTTGTTATTATATCTTCTTCATCTAAATTCATTTGTACAAAGCGAGAAGCATTCCAAAGTTTATTCATAAAATTTCTACCGATCTCTAATCGATCATTTGAGAATAAAACATCTAAACCTTGAGGTGCCATTAACATTGTACCAAATCGTGTTGCATCTGTACCATATTCTTTAAATAAATCAAATGGGTCAGGAGAATTACCTAGAGATTTACTAAACTTCTTACCGGTTTCATCTCTAAGGATTGAAGTAAAATACACATCTTTAAATGGAATATCATTTAAAAATTCATGACCTGCCATAATCATTCGTGCAACCCAAAAAAAGATAATATCTGGACCAGTGACCAATGCATTTGTAGGGTAAAAAGTATCTAAGTTCTCATCGGAGTTAGGCCAATCATGAACTGCAAAAGGCCATAGCCACGATGAGGCCCAAGTATCTAAGACATCATTATCTTGTGTCCAATTATCTGGATCATCAGGTCCCTCTACAGATACATGTATTTGACTCGGGTCACTATTAAGATACCAAACTGGGATTTGATGTCCCCAACGAAGTTGACGACTAATACACCAATCCTTAATATTTTTCATCCAATGATTATAGGTTTTGACCCAATGAGAGGGGTGAAAATTTATTTTATTTGAATTAACAAGTTCCAATGCTGGTTTAGCTAAACTATCCATCTTTAAAAACCATTGATCTGATAAATAAGACTCGATGGGAACATTCCCACGTTCGGAATATCCGATGTTATTCGTATAATCTTCGACTTTATCAAGTCTTCCTTCGTTTTTCATATCGCCAACCACTGCTTTTCTTGCTTCTTCTCTTGATAGTTTTTGATATTTATTCGGAACATTCGAATTCATAGATGCATCTTCATTCATAATATTTATGAATTCTAAGCTATGACGCTCACCAATTAAAAAATCATTGGGGTCATGAGCCGGTGTCACTTTCACACAACCCGTCCCAAATTCAGGGTCGACATAATCATCACCTATTATTGGTATTTTTCGACCTACCAAAGGAAGTGTAATCGTTTTCCCAATCAAATGTTTGTATCGATTATCTTCAGGATGGACAGCTAATGCAGTATCTCCAAGCATTGTCTCTGGTCTCGTTGTTGCTACTATCAAACAGTCATCTGAATTAGATATAGGATAAATAAAATGCCAAAGTTTTCCATTTTTTTCTTTATGAATTACTTCTTCATCACTTATTGCTGATTTCGAGACCGGGCACCAATTAACTAATCTATGACCTTTATATATTAACCCTTTATTATACAACTGAACAAAAGACTCAAGTACTGCTTTTGAATAACCTGCATCCATTGTGAATCGTTCACGATCCCAATCACAAGAACAACCAAGTTTTTTTAGTTGGTTAATTATTATTCCACCATATTTTTCTTTCCATTCCCAGGCATGAGATAAAAACTCATCTCTTGATAAACTTTCAAGATCAATCCCTTCAGATTCCAACATAGTTACAACTTTTGTTTCAGTTGCAATTGATGCATGGTCCGTGCCAGGAATCCAGCAAACATTCTTACCTTCCATTCTGGCCTTACGTATAAGAACATCTTGAATCGTATTATTTAGGACATGACCCATCGTTAACATTCCTGTTACGTTAGGAGGAGGAATGACTATGGAGTAGGATTCTTTATTAGAATTGGAATCACCTTTGAAATAATCGTTAGCCAACCAGTGTTGATACCAATGATCTTCAAGCTCATTCCAATTATAAGATTTGTCAAGTTTTGTTTTTGACATATTAAATTAAAGTTTGATTTTATCTATAGGTGATGCGCATAAAAATTAACGATCTAATATTAATGAAAATGCGGTTGTTAACTTTAAAACATTTTGATTGGCTTTTACAAGATTACCCGATATGATTCGGCCAAGGTTTCGCATCACTTTATAACCAATCTCAGGATTCGCATCACAAATTGAATAAAGATTCGATTTATCTAAACGTGCTAAAGTGCAGGTTGTTTCTGCTCGAACATTCGCTGTTCTTCGATCACCTTCATTAAATATTGACATTTCACCAAACTGAGGATGCATTTCGCTTGTAAGCTTTAAAATTGCTTTTTCACGGTTATCTGATTCTCCTTTATTCATAGAAAGTGTAAGTGCTTGGTTGATCTCAACACTACCACTTAATAATAGATATATAGAGTCTCCCTGCTCTCCTTCCGTAATAAATTTTTTGCCTTTATCTATCGTTACTTCTTTAAGAGCTGAATGAAATTGACTTATTTGATCATCATTTAGATCATCAAAAATCTGAAATTGATTTAATTGATTATTATTCATTATAAACTCACGGTATAATTATAGCCCGCTCTCCTTCTTTAATAGTATAGTCTTTGCTTGGATTAATCACTACATTAATTTTGCTTTCTTCCTGTAGATTTATCCCTCCTTCTTTTAATTTTCTTTCAATAAAAGAATCAAGAGCTGAAGCATCCGAAGACAGAATTGCACCTATCCCAAGATTTTCATCCTCAGCAAAAACACCAATCAATAGCGAACCATTTAATTTCCGATAATAATCAAACAAATCACTATAAGATTGACTGATAAATTCCATTGGAATCTCTACTCGTCTAAAACGCGAATTGGAATTACTCTCAATTAATTGGTTAGCAATCTGTGGTATTCCTGGGTCAACTACATGAGAAGCTAATATATGTGCACTAAAATCATCTCCAACGACCACTTCATCTGCATCTGCTCTCTTTATATGCGTTAAATTTTCTCGATCTAATAAATAGGCAACCACACGAATATTTGGATCCATACTTTTAATTGTTAATGTCGCAAAAATGGTTTTCTCATCATAAGTCGCAACTTCGGAACCCGTAGTATTCGGTATAACGATAACAGTATTTGCTTCAAAAATACTGGCCTTATTTAATATTTCTTCCTGAGTGAAATCACCCGAAACGAAATGTATTCTTAATTGTTGATATCTATTCTTGAGTTGGGTGACATCTTCCTCATTCATTTCGTTAATAAGAACTAATTCTTTTTTCTTACCACCACTTAGATGTTGAATAGAGTCTAATACTCGACCTCCATTAGGATTCCATCCACACAAGATTAAATGATCATTCAAGTTTAATTGTTCCAAACCCTTACCCTCCCGAATTTTTTGTGCAACAAAAATAGAAGAAATAGATGCTGTTAGCAATGACACAAGTGAAATACCAATGAACATAATTATAACAGCAAACATTCTTCCAGCTGGTGTTGCTGGAGAAAAGTCACCATAACCAACCGTGGTCATTGTTACTATGGCCCACCAATAAGGATTGTCATTTTTAGATATTTCGCCTGGTTCTAACCATTGTAGAATTATACCGCCAAGTACCATTGTAAGTAGAATCCCTGCACCTACCTGGAAAAAACTGTTACGAATTAATGTTCTTATCCATAATCGCATTGATTTAATTTAATTATTCTAAACATATAAAAATGGCTTAAATAAGGTCTGAGAAATCTAAAATTCTTTTGTGTTGACTTTTTATTGATTATAAGCCTAACATGTTACAGAGTCAGGAGGAACTCATATCGTAATATTCGATGAATTCCCCCTAATTCTATTAAATTTTTAAAACCTAGGAGGCTTAATGATTAATAATTTAATCAATAATAGACTTAAGACTGCTTTCTTGATGATTTTAGGAATGTCTACATTTCTAATGGCTCAAGAAGGTTCTGTCTCTGGTCGAGTCACTGACGCTCAAACGGGCGACCCACTAGTAGGAGCCAATGTGCTTGTTGTTGGTACCAATTTAGGTGCTGCAACAGATATTAATGGTGAATACGCAATTAGTCGGGTTCCTGCAGGAGCACAGAGATTAAACGCAAACTATATTGGCTTTGCAAGTAGCTCATCTAATGTGGATGTTCCAGTTGATGGCAATGCTACAACAGACTTCGGTCTTTCCGTTGCAGCTTTAAACCTTAATGAGGTAGTTGTAACTGGTGCGGGAACAGCTGTTGAAAAATCTAAAATTGGTAACTCTGTTGGTGTGGTAAATATGTCCGCACTTGAAGATGCTCCAATTACTAATTTTTCAGATATTTTACAAGGTCGTGAAAAAGGTGTGGTCATGTTACCAAATGGTGGATTGAATGGTGAAGGTGCTCAAATCCGTATTCGTGGTACATCAACGCTATCTCAATCAAATGAACCTGTAATTTATCTTGATGGTGTTCGTTTAGATAATACTATGGGTGCTTCATTTGGTGGTGGAACTCCATCACGTTTGGATGAAATAAACCCTGATGCAATTGAAAGAGTTGAAATTCTTAAAGGTGCTGCTGCTGCATCACTTTATGGAACGCAAGCTGCTAATGGTATTATTCAAATTTTTACCAAACAAGGTGCTATTTCTAAGCCGCAATTCACTGCAGAGGTGAGTACTTCTACTAGTAGCTTTGATGAAAGTCGGTTCAAGAAAAACTCTGGTTTTGCACGTGATCAGGCAACTGCAACTCGCATGGCTGGATTATTTCCTGACTATGCTAAGTCCGGTTTAAAACCGTACGAAGTGATAGAAGTACCCTTTATTGGTTGGATTTATGATAAAGGCTCAAACCAAACAGTTTCAGCTTCTGTCCGTGGCGGTGCTCCAGGTGCTACTTATTTTGCAAGTCTCCGTTATTTGAACTCTGATGGTCCATATGATGAGAAGGCGACATTACTAGGTTTGCCTGTTGGTTCAGCTGACCCAACTAAACCTGGTTCAAATGATAATCGAGATCAGTTTATGATGAGTGCCACTCTTAATATTATTCCAACGGATAGAATGAGAATTCGTTTATCAACAAACTATTCTCAAACTGATCATAATACCATTCAGAATAATAATAATATTTATGGTACTACCTCTCTTATTCAGATGGGGAAACCTGAACATTCAACAGCAACGAATGCTACTGGCTCCATTGCTTTTGCTACTGCACGTGAGACGACATATCGCTCATTACAAAATGAAGGTGAGAATACCACTATTTCATTGCAGTCTAGCTACAGAGTAACCGATGGTCTAAATATATCAGGTACTTTTGGCTTGAATACAACTCTTAATAAGTTTACTAGCCTTACTCCTTTTGGATATAACGTTGATGGTAAAGTTGCTTCAAACGTTCAAGGTTATCTTGGTAAGGGAAGTGCTGATAAAAAAGTCTTTTCAATGGATGTCAAAGCAGACTATGCATTGGATTTAGGCGGTCTTAGCTTTGAAAATGTTGCTGGATTTCAAGCGTTTCAAACTATTAATAAAGATATTCAAGGTAGCGGATCACAGTTCCCAGGCCCAGGACTTCAAGTTCTTGGTGCCTTAGGTTCTCCGGGTACTCCTTATTCAAGTTATTCTGAAGTTATTGAAGCCGGATTTTTAGCACAGACTAGAATTGGTTTCTCAGACTTTTTGTATACAACAGTTGGTATTCGTCAAGATGCGAATAGTGCATTTGGTTCTGATTTCAGTACCATCACTTATCCACGTGTGAATGTATCTTACATACCTACTACTCATATTGGACAGCTTGGTCCCGTCTCTACAGCGCGTGTACGCTTTGCATGGGGTAAAGCAGGTCAACAGCCTGGCGCCTTTGACCAGTTCACAACTTTTTTGCCATGGGCATCTGAGTTTGGTCCTGGCTTAGCACCTGGTAATGTTGGTGACCCATCCTTATCACCAGAAATCTCAACTGAAATTGAGATGGGTGGTGAAGTTGGTCTTTTTAATGATAAGATAGCATTTGATTTCCAGTATTGGGATCGAACAGTTGATGATGCTTTAATTCAACGTGCTTATCCAGCTTCTGGCGGTTTTTTCCGTACTCAGCTATCTAACATTGGACAGCTTGATGCAAGTGGTTGGGAAGTTGGTATGGATGCTAACGTTATCCGTAATTCAAATCTGTCCGTAGATGTTTTTGGAAGTTTATCTTATTTGGAAGAAAAGATTGTTAGTCTTGGTGGTGCACCTGAGCAAAAAGTAGGTGGATCTTATCCTCGCTACAGAAACTTCTTAACTGAAGGCTATGCTCCAGGTACCTACTTTGGTGCTAAGCTAAATCGAGATGATAAATATCCAATCGATATCAATGGTGATGGTAAATCAGATAGTGATTCTGATTTACTTGCTTTCTTTACTACTGGCGGTGCTGGTGTAAGAAGTGGCTGGAATCCTGTAATGGCAACACCAACAGAGGCTGATGTTGCTGCTGGTCGCGCTAAAGGAACCGGTGCTTTAGACTGGAATCTTGGTAAACCAACTCCAGACTATACTAGCTCTTTTGGTATTAAAGTTAACTATGGTAAAAACTGGAGTTTAAATACTCTATTTGAATCACGTTTTGGTGATTATGGAGTTACGAACCTTACTGATGCTTTTCGTAAGTCTCACAGTTTGATTGGCAGAAATACACCTGAGGCTGCTGATAACGAGTCTAGGTTGATTAATCCAGCCAATGCTGGACAAGGTCGTTTAGATGCTGCCAATGAATGGGTTCGTAAACACTTAGCCCTATCACCTTACAGTGGCCTAAATACAATAGAAGATGCTTCTTTTGTTAGACTACGTGAGTTAAGTCTCTCATACAAAGTGGATGCAACATTAGCTGCACGCCTTGGTCTTAAGAGTATGACTGTTGCCGTTTCAGGTAAGAACTTGTGGATGAGTACTGATTACAGTGGTATAGATCCAGAGACAAATTCTATAAGTGGTAACAGAGGTGGTCTAAATGGTTTTCAACAATCAATTGATGCTTTCGGAGTTCCAATTCCAAGAATTTGGAACTTAAGTATCAAAGTTGGTCTGTAAGGAGGTATGAAAATGAAAAATAAAACAAAATTAATCAGCCTTCTTCTTGGATTTACCTTGATTGGCTGTGATTTAGATGTCGATAACCCAAACAGTTTACTTGAAGGTGACTTACAAGACCCTAGTGCAGCAGCTGCACTAGCAAATGGTGCTTGGAATGCCTCTCTTCGAGGAATCACTTATATGATGATGCCTCATGCAGTTGCGACTGACGAGTCTGTTTGGATTGGTTCACGAGATGCTTGGTATCAAATTGATAAAGGTGGAATGACAAATGTCTATAATGAGTTTGTTGATCAAGCATGGCCTTATATTAGTGAAGGACGTTGGATGTCAGATAAAGCTATTGCAATCCTAGAAGGATTAGGCGCTGACTTACCAAATGACCAAGACTTAGTCTTGGCTTATTTAAGTGCTGCAATGGTTCGTGTCTATATTGCTGATATGTTTGAGGATTTTGTTTACTCAGACAAAACTGAACCAGGAAATCCTATTGGAGCTGCTAACATGTCTCAGTTATATGATGAAGCTCTTGCTATATTAGGTAAAGCTTCATCCTTAGCTACAGGTGATAATGCTGTAAAGGTTTTATCTCTAGTTGCAAGGACTAGGCATGCCAAAGCAGTCTGGGGTAAAGTTAACCCTGTAAATACGGCTAGCCCCTATGTTAGCGCAGGCGCATCTGAAGCTGCTGCTGCTGCTGCATTAATGGGTGCAGACTGGAAATGGAGAATGAACTTTAGTTCAAGCACTGTTTCTAATTACATGGCAAATCAAATCAATGATCGTCAAGAGATGGATCTATTTCAAAATGCATTAGTTGAGACTGCTACTCCAGGAGCTGGAGGAGATCCTCAACCAAATGATCCCGTTACTGGACTACCAGACTCACGTATGACTGCTAGCGCTACTGAATTCAGAGCTGGTGGCGGAGGTACAAGTTGGAGTCCTGTAACAATCACATCATTACGTGAAATGCATTTGATCATTGCGGAGAGTAAAAAGGCAAGTGGTGATGATGCAGGTTGTTTAACAGAGTTAAATGCACTACGTGCATTTGATTCTCTAGACCCGTATCCTTCAGGTACCGATGCAGGTACTGCATTGCAACATGAGAGAAGAGCAAACTTGTTTCTTCAATCACGTCGTCTTTCAGACATGTACCGCTTTAACCTTACCTCTACGGTTTGGGATGCGGTTGAAAAATCTGCTGCTGGTAGTTATTTCCCAATAACAATATCTGAGATTAGGGCAAACCCTAATATCAATCAATAATTCTAAGTAATCAGCTTTTAAGCTGAAGAACAGTAATTGTTAAAATGGGCCCATTAAATGGGCCCATTTTTTTTATCTAATATATTTATTTATTGCTTTAATTTATACCATGAAATATCTAATAAAACCTTTCGCAGTTATTTTATCTAGCACAGTCCTTTTCGCACAAGTTAAGACTGCTGCAAAACCTTCAAAAATTGCCTATGTAGGCATTCAAGTTGAAAATATTGAATCATGGGTTAAAAATGAACTTGAAAAAAAAATGAATATTATTTTTAATGATCTCGATCAAGAAAAATTAATTATGCCTCCTAAGGCTAATGAATTAGCTCAAGATCAAATAAACTTATTATTCAAGGAAATCAATGATGCGAATTTTCAAAAGATCGCTGATAAAACTGGTGCAAAATATGTTTTTGCTGGAAAATTTAAAAATGTTTCGCCTGATGATAGCAGAATAATGATTCAAGGTGATTTTTATCGATATAATGCTCAACTAAAAACAAGCTTTAGGTATGAAATTCTAAAATATTATGAACGCATGGATGATGAAGCTAAAGTAATAAAAAAGCAAATGATTGACTCAATGCCTTATGCTCCTAAGCCAGCTTCATTTAGACAAATTGCTTTTGTTTTTGGAGGAATCTTATTAATTGGTTTAGTCTTTATGACTCTAACTGGAACAAATGTTTGGATGGATGGCGAAGGTAATGAAGGTGGCGAAACTCCAACTGAAAACTAGTTTAAGTTCTTTAAAATAATTTATTTTTTCTCAAATATACCAACGGTCTCTACATGCGGTGTGTGAGGAAACATATCGACCATCGTAAGACTTTTTAACTTATATCCATTCTGCTGGAGAACTTCAGTATCTCTTGCTTGAGTTGTTGGGTTACACGATATATATATAATCTTTTTTGCTTCAAATCTGGGAAGGTAGTTTGTCATAAATTTATGCATCCCTGCTCTTGGAGGATCAACCACGATTACATCTGGTTTTGGATATTTCTTCCCGACACCAAATTTGAAAAAATTATCTAAGTTTGCTACATGAAAAAATGCATTGCCTACGCCATTTCGAACAGCGTTTCTTGTTGCATCTTCAACCGATGATACAATGACTTCAAAGCCATGCACTTCTTTAGCTTTTTGAGCTAAAAACAATGATATTGACCCTGTACCACAATAAAGATCAAAAACTATTTCTTTACCGGTTAATTTGGCGCTTTCAAGAGCAGTTTGGTATAATTTTTCCGCCATAATAGAGTTGGTTTGAAAAAATGAATTTGCTGAAATTTCAAACGTAAGATCTCCTAGCTTTTCTTCTAAGCAAGGTTTCCCATGTAAATGTAATTCATACTCACCAAAGGCCACATCAGCCTTTCTAGAATTAATATTATTCACAACTGTAGAAATTTGGGGAAATTCTTTAATAAGCCCATCAACTAAAGGTTTGAGTAAATCCGTGTTCTCGTAGGATGTTACTAGATTAACTAAAATTTCATTAGTAAAATGTCCAAATCTCATTTGTAAATATCGTAAATAACCATTGTGCGTCTTTTGGTCATAAGGTTTAAGATTTAGTTCTTTAGCTAACTTTTGAGTCTCATTCAAAATCTTTGTACCTATTTCAGGCATTAGATGACACTCATCAATATTTAAAATTTTATCCCAACGTTTTGGGA
>Ga0208947_1000401_pt1 | contig 22053 bp, 16 predicted proteins | sample AOAMet1_04_M0_20_2_FD_188226 | JGI IMG/M metagenome (GOLD analysis project Ga0208947, IMG submission 188226) | Ammonia-oxidizing marine microbial communities from Monterey Bay, California, USA - CAN11_04_M0_20 (SPAdes) | ecosystem: Environmental > Aquatic > Marine > Intertidal zone | place... | reverse complement strand
TTGTGTAAAATCAAATCAAATGAAATTAGACAAAGAAGAACTAGAGACTCTAACTAATCTTCATGGTGACCTACAAAAAAGCAAGATGGCACTTGGAGATATGGAGCTACAGAAAGCAACATTAATAGATTCTGTTAGATTATTGAAGCAAGAATTTGCTAAGGCTGAAGGCAAGCTTATCGAGAAGTACGGCTTAAATTCTGTCATCAATCTTCAGACAGGCGAAGTAAAACAAAAAGACAATGGCTAAGATAAGCGACACAGGTTCGTATCCACAAGCAGTAGTAACAGGAGCTGATTATTTAATTGGAACCGACTCAGAAGACTCCAACAAGACAAAGACATTTACGGTAGATAGCTTGTCAACTTATATACTAGGGGGAGGGTTAGCGTATCAAATCCCAATGTATTTGCCCGGAGGTCAGCTTGGTAGCTCAATTATATCTCAGGACGGAGCAACTCTTCCTGCTACAATAACAATCGCAGGTGCGTTGGTGGTAGATTCTGATGTTACTTTGGGTACAGACGCAACCGATGCTTTAATTATTGAGGCCACGGCAAGGCTTAATGGGCCAATAAAGGATTCCGCAGGAACAGTAGGCTCTTTAGGAAAAGCGTTAATTTCTGACGCAAGTGGACTTGTATCTTGGCAAGCCCTCGTAGGCTCAGGAACTGTTACTAGCGTAGGACTTTCATCTTCCTCTACAGGGTTTGATGTGACGGGTAGCCCTATAACAAGTGCAGGGACTTTTATTTTAGGGGCTACAGGTGGCACAGCAGGCCAAGTGCTAACAAGAGACGCAGGGTCTAGTTGGCAGAACTCGATACTTACACCATCTTTGAATGGAACAAGTGTAGTTCAGGTATCTCAAGAATCTGACTTTCCTGCTGCCGTAGCAGGAGAAATAGATTTAGTAGCAAACACAACTTACTTAATTAGAGGTGACGTATCTATTACAAATAAAATTTCAATCACAGGAGCAAACATCTCTTTGATGGGGTTGGATAGGGATAAGGATGGGCTGTCTTACACAGGGCCTTCAGGGGTAGGTGATTTTATTACAATCACAGACGTTAACTGTGAGATGTCTGAACTTAAGTTTTCTTCCACAAATAACACAGGTGGAGATGTTCTAATAAGGGCAGAGAACTATAATTATGGAGCTGCATACAATGGTGGGAGAGATAAGATATTAGCTATCACTAACTGTCAGTTCAGAAACTGCTTTGATGTTTGGCATATAGAAGGCTTTGACTTATGCGACATTCAAAATTCGTTGGTGTGGTATGTGGAAGCCACAGTAATGGGTTGTCATTTTAAGAATGTGTCAAAACTACAAATGAGCTCTTGCGAATATGTGAGATGGTTTGACGAGACGAGTCTACCGACTCCTAGCGGATTCGCTACAGTACCCATGATTGAGCTTCTTGCTGATGGAGCAGGACCGGGATTTGGGGCAGTAAATTTTAACGGGGGCATCATCCATCCTCAACAGGGACAGGATGGAATAAAGATAGACCCATCTAGTACTACAGGGTTGGGAACTATTGCGTCAAACACTTTTGTGAGCACAGGACTAACAACAGGATTGGTAACAAACTTTTCTTACGACACCCAAAACACTTACATCATACAAGCGAACCAAGGGGTGTCGAATGGTAACGCCACAGGGGTTATGCAGGTAGCCAACAACACTATAGAGTCGAATACCTCAGGAGCATTTGGGCCTCCTTATAATGTAGTTGTGCAGGACTCGACATTTGTGGGTGGAGCAGGACCAACAGGGGGGATTCAGTTCCCGGTTGCAAGTAGAGTAGTAACTAGCTCTGCTACAGGTTCATTTACTTACAATAGCAAGGTGGATGCGAGCTTTAATGTTTCTCTTGCTGTTAACATAACAGTTCCTGCTAACGGGACTCATGTTGTTTCTGTTTCTTTAAGAAAAAATGGAGTAACCCTCTTTACCTTGTCTCAAACACACAGAAACTCAGGGGGAGTATTTGAAGGAAAAGAGACGGTTCTTCCTGTGATAGGTACAACAACTTTTGGGGATGTGTTTGATGTTTTGGTTGGAATTGACTCGGCACAGAATATCATCGTAAACGACCTCTACTTAACAGGTTATCAAATTTAATGGACATAAGAAAGATAGCTGTTGGACCTGACTATAAATCAGGAGCCATGCACTACATTGTAGGGCAGAAGGTGTTAAACGACAACTATTGCATTCATTTAATAAAGTACAACGAAAACAAAGACTCGTTTCAAGTTTGGATAGAAAGAGCTGATGAGGTTATTTTGTGGAAAGAGTTCACATCTACCATACCTATATCTGTCGAGTATAATATCTATTTTCAATGAGGTCACCACACTACTTTATAGCTAAACCTGTTGGCGGTAAGCGTTACAGCAATACGAAATCGGTTGGTGGTATGGAGCTAATCGTAAGCACATCCGAAGAGGACCATAAGTTTTCTAACAGGGAAGCAGAGGTGGTAGAGCTTCCGTTAGGTTATGAAGGCCCTATCAAGATAGGTGACATCTTATTGGTTCACCACAATGTGTTTAAGTTTTATAACGATATGCAAGGAAGAAGGAAGAGTGGTAAAAGCTTTTTCAAGGATGACTTATTTTTTATAGAGCTAGACCAATTCTTCATGTATAAGAGTGGTGGCAAATGGAACGCTTACGACAGGTATTGCTTTGTTAAGCCTATTCCTACAGAGGATTGTTTCATTATGAAGCCTATGAGTGAGGAGCCACTAATGGGGGAAATGTTATATCCTAATAACTATTTGGTATCAAAAGGCGTATCAAAGGGTGACAAGGTTTGTTTTGAGCCTGAAATAAAATATGAATTTAATTTAGACGGTCAGAAGATTTACAGGATATATGACCATCAGATAACTATAGCGATTTGACAAACAAAGAAATTAAACTAAGAATAATTAAAGCCGGAGAGAAAGCAGTAAAAGAGCTAATAAAGGTTGCTGAAGAAGACATAATAAAGCCTGAGATTGATGATGAGTTAGCAGCAGACAGGCTAAAGAATGCCGCAGCCTCAAAGAAGTTAGCTATATTTGATGCGTTTGAAATATTAACAAGAATAGAGCAAGAGCAAGAAAACATTAATATTTCTGAAAAAGGTATTTCAAGAACGGATACTCAACAAGGATTTGCAGAAAGAAGGTCAAAATAAACTATATGAGGTTTTGGAATCTTATGTTCCAAAAAAATCTATTGCATCTAAGAATACATTAAAGGCTTGGAAGTATGGGTACAACGAAAAGTATGAGCTTATAGTTATATCCAAGACGGGGCAGATAGGAGAGATAGTTAGGATATATGGTCTTGTGATAGCTCTTCCAAAAGTGTCCCATAAATGGGACAAGAGTGATGATGATTTTTGGGTAAGGAAGGAACTACCTAAGCCTTTATCAAAAATTCAATCAATATTTCAATGGAACGACATGCCGTCATCATTCAAGGATAGTTGGGTAGATTACATTGAGGAGGAGTTTGATAGAAGGGAGTATGGTTATTGGTTTAAGAATAACAATAAGCCCACATACATAACGGGGTCTCATTACATGTATCTTCAGTGGTCTAATATAGACATTGGATATCCTGACTATAGGGAAGCTAACCGTATATTTTATATATATTGGGAGGCTTGCAGAGCTGACAAGAGGTCTTTTGGAATGGATTACGTTAAGATTAGACGTTCAGGATTTTCATTCATGTCGTCTTCTGAGTGTGTTAATATTGGAACATTGGCTAGAGATTCTAGGATTGGTATCTTGTCTAAGACGGGTCCTGATGCTAAAAAAATGTTTACAGATAAGGTTGTTCCCATCAATAGCAGGCTGCCATTTTTCTTTAAGCCAATCATGGATGGAATGGACAAACCTAAGACTGAGCTTGCTTTTAGAATCCCTGCGTCTAAGATTACCAAAAAGAACATGTACAACGTAGAGAGCGAAGAGCTAGACGGATTGGACACTACTGTGGATTGGAAGAACACAGACGACAACTCTTACGATGGTGAGAAGTTATTATTCCTAGCTCACGACGAGAGTGGGAAATGGTTAAAGCCGAACAACATACAAAACAATTGGAGGGTAACCAAGACCTGCTTGAGATTAGGGAGTAAGATAATCGGGAAGTGTATGATGGGTTCAACTTGTAATGCATTAGATAAGGGTGGCTCTAATTTTAAAAAGCTATTTGAAGACTCTTCTGTGTTAAGTAGAAACAAGAATGGTCAAACTAAAAGCGGTCTATATTCTTTATTTATCCCTATGGAATGGAATATGGAAGGGTTTATTGATAAGTATGGGATGCCTGTAATGAGGAAGCCGATGAAACCTATTGAGGGCGTTGACGGTGAGATGATAACTAATGGAGCAATTGACTATTGGGAGGCAGAAGTAGAGTCATTAAAGGATGACCCTGACGCTCTTAATGAATTTTATAGGCAGTTTCCAAGGAATGAGTCACACGCATTTAGAGATGAGAGTAAATCATCTTTATTTAACTTAACAAAAATATATCAGCAGATAGACTATAACGACTCTCTAATAAAAGAGCACCACGTTACAAGAGGCTCCTTTCATTGGAAGGATGGGATAAAGGACACTAAGGTTGTATTTAGTCCTGACAAGAGAGGTAGATTCTTAGTTGGTTGGGTTCCAAGCAGGGGGCTTCAGAATAGGGTGATAAAGTCAGGAAAAGGGTTTAAGCCCGGTAATGAACACATAGGTTCTTTTGGTTGTGATTCATACGACATATCAGGGACCGTTGGTGGGATAGGTTCTAATGGGGCTTTACATGGTATGACCAAGTTTAATATGGATGACGCTCCTAGTAATGAGTTCTTCTTAGAGTATGTAGCTAGGCCACAGACTGCTGAGATATTCTTTGAAGAAGTTCTCATGGCTTGCGTGTTTTACGGCATGCCAATATTAATCGAGAACAATAAGCCGAGGTTGTTATATCACTTTAAAAACAGAGGCTACAGAGGTTTTTGTTTAAATAGACCCGACAAGCATTATAACAAGCTGTCTAAAACTGAGAAGGAACTAGGTGGAATACCTAACAGCTCCGAAGATGTTAAGCAGGCTCACGCCTCAGCTATAGAGTCATACATAGAGAAACATGTGGGATTAGATTTTTCAGCAGAATATAGAGATAGTGATTCTATGGGGAGCATGGTATTTACAAAGACCCTAGAAGATTGGGCTAAATTTGATATCAGCAACAGAACTAAGTTTGATGCGACGATAAGCTCAGGCTTAGCTATAATGGCTAATCAAAAACACCTATATATCCCTGAGAAAAAAGAATCAAAAATAAGCATTAACTTTGCTAGGTATAATAACAAGGGTCGAACAAGCGAATTAATTCAATGAAGGAAGTAAATATAAATATCAATCCATCAGGTTTTCCTAGTCAGTTTGTTTCTGATTCTGAAAAAGCTACAGTAGAATTTGGATTGCAAGTAGGTCAAGCAATACAATATGAATGGTTTAAGAGGGACGGCAGCAACTGTCGTTATTACGACCAATGGAGAGAGTTCCATAGATTAAGACTATATGCTCGTGGAGAACAGTCTATTGGTAAGTACAAAAATGAACTAGCTATTGACGGAGACTTATCCTACCTTAATCTTGATTGGACACCTGTGCCTATTATACCAAAGTTTGTAGACATCGTTGTTAACGGAATGGCTGACAGGCTGTTTAAGGTTAACGCATTCGCTCAAGATTCTTTGTCCCAAGGAAAGAGAAGTAAGTATCAAGACATGATAGAAGGGCAGATGGCGGCTCAGGACATATTAACCACAGTAAAAGAGCGTTCAGGGTTTGATGCGTTTGTTATGTCTCCTGAAGAACTACCACAGGATGATGATGAGCTCGCTTTATATATGCAGATTAAATACAAGCCTGCTATAGAAATAGCTGAGGAAGAAGCTATTGATACGATACTAGAAGAGAATCACTATGTTGATTTAAGAAAAAGATTTGACTATGACCTTACTGTACTTGGTATAAGTGTAGCTAAGCATGAGTTTTTACTAGGCTCCGGGGTTAAGGTTTCTTATGTAGACCCTGCAAATGTGGTTTACAGCTATACGGAAGACCCACACTTTAAAGACTGCTTTTATTGGGGGGAAATAAAAACTGTCCCCATTACTGAGACAAAGAAGATAGACCCTACGCTGACTAATGAGGATATGGAGAAGATATCAAAGTATAGTCAGTCTTGGTATGATTACTTCAATGTGGCTCAATACTATCAGAACGATATATTCTACAGGGATACTTGCACCTTAATGTACTTTAACTACAAGACCACAAAGAAGTTTGTGTACAAGAAGAAAGTTCTTGAAGGGGGAGGTAGTCGAGTAATAGAGAAGGATGACCAATTCAATCCACCCACAGAGATGATGGAGGAGGGAAATTTTGAGAAGATAGAAAAGACTATAGACGTTTGGTATGAAGGCGTTATGGTTATGGGAACGAATATTGTTTTGAAATGGGAGCTTGCAGAGAATATGGTTCGGCCTAAGTCAGCTAATCAGCATGCAATTCCAAATTATGTTGCTGTTGCTCCACGAATGTACAAGGGAGCTATCGAGTCATTGACAAGAAGAATGATTCCATTTGCTGATTTAATCAACATGACACACTACAAATTACAGCAGGTAATATCTCGTGTTGTACCTGATGGTGTGTTTATTGATGCAGATGGTTTAAATGAGGTTGACTTAGGGACAGGGAGTGCTTACAATCCTGAGGACGCATTGAGACTTTACTTTCAAACAGGTAGCGTCATTGGTCGTAGCTACACACAGGATGGTGATTACAATCAAGGTCGTGTCCCAATACAAGAGTTAACATCTAATTCCGGGGCAGCTAAAACTCAGATGCTGATTGCAAATTATAATCACTACCTAGACATGATTAGGTCTGTGACAGGATTAGGACCTAGAGACGCTTCAACACCTGACCCTAACTCATTAGTTGGTGTGCAGAAGCTAGCTGCATTAAACTCCAACACAGCTACTAGGCATATACTAGATGGTAGTCTTTATATTTATAGAACATTATCCGAGGCTCTATCGTACAGGGTAGCAGACATATTAGAGTACTCAGACTTTAAGGATAGCTTTATCAACAAGATAGGCAAGTATAACGTGAGTATACTTAACGAGATATCTGACCTGTACATTTATGACTTTGGTATATTCATAGAGGTCTCTCCTGATGAAGAGCAGAAGGCACAGCTAGAGCAGAACATTCAGATGGCGTTATCCAAGCAGGACATCAATCTTGAGGACGCTATTGATATTAGGGAGCTCAGAAACTTAAAGCTTGCCAATCAATTGTTGAAATTAAAAAGAGTCAAAAAGCAAGAGAGAGAAGAAAAGATGCAGATGCAACAGCAACAAGCTCAAGCACAGCAGCAGATGCAGTCGCAACAGATAGCAGCTCAAGTAGCAGCTCAGAAGATAGAGATGGAGACTCAATCCAAGATACAGGTCAAGCAGGCAGAGATAGCATTTGAGCTTGAGAAGCTTAAGGGTGAGGCTCAGCTCAAGCGTGAGTTAATGCAGGTAGAGTTTGATTATAACATGCAGCTATCAGGTATGCAAGCACAAAACTTATCCAACAGGGAGCAGTCGAGAGAGGACGCTAAGGCTGATAGAATTAGTCAGCAGAATAGCGAGCAATCTAAACTTATTAATCAAAGGAAGAATAATCTTCCACCACAAAGATTTGAATCAAACGAAGACAGCTTAGATGGTTTTGACTTAGCAGAGTTTTCGCCTAGATAAGGGTCTTTATTTTTTATGTAACTTTGTATTAAATTAAATCTAATGGGAATTAAAGTAAAAGAAGTAAGTGCTGTAGAGGAGAAGTCGGTACAGGAAGTAGAGAAGGAACTTCTTGAGAAGCACGAAAAAGAAATTACAAACGAGGAGCCTGAACCTGTAGAGGTTGTAACTCCTCAAGAAGAAGACTCACCTCCTGAGTTAAAAGAGGAGGAAGTTCTTTCATATATTAAGAATAGGTATGATAAGCAGATTAACTCTGTAGAGGAACTACTTACTGAGCGAGAAGCTTCGGAAGAGTTGCCTGAAGATGTTGCTGCTTATTTTGAATACAAAAAGAAAACAGGGAGAGGTATTGAAGACTATGTTAAATTAAACAGAGACTTCAGTAAAGCAAACCCTGATACTCTACTTAAAGAATATCTGTTGGCTACAGAGGAAGGCTTAGACGCAGAAGATATTGAATCCTTGATGGATGATTACTCTTATGACGAAGAGCTAGATGATGAGGCTGACATTAGAAAGATAAAGGTAGAGAAGAAAAAAGTTATTGCTAAGGCTAAGAAATATTTCGAGGAGCAGAAGCAGATGTACAAGGAGCCCCTTGAGTCAAGTGGGAGTCAGATGTCTGAAGAGGATACCAAGGAGTTCGAGGCTTATAAACAATATATGAGTAATTCTAAATCCGCAAAGGAATTAAACGACAGGAAAGCTGAATGGTTTTCTAAAAAAAGTGACGAGGTTTTTAGTAAGGAGTTCAAAGGTTTTGAGTTCGAGATTGGTGAAAGCAGTTACACGTTTAGTCCGGGAGATGCGTCTGAGTTGAAGAAAGCACAAGAGACTCCAATGAATTTCATAGGGAAATATTTGGATGAGAACGGAATGCTTAATGACGCTACAGGCTATCATAGGTCTTTAGCAATTGCAATGAACCCTGACAAGTTTGCTAAGTTCTTTTATGAGCAAGGCAAATCGGAAGCTACGGAGGATGTGATGCGTAAAACAAAAAATGTCAATATGACTGAGCGCAGAGCACCTGAAGCAACTTCTAAAGGGGGGACCACTGTGAGGGCAGTAACACAAGACTCAGGTCGAGGGTTAAAGATTCGCAGTAAAAGAAACAGAAGTTAAATATTAAAAAAATAAAAAAATGCCGGGACAAGTTAACCCGACACCGGGCTTTAATCTTCAGCCAAGTGCTGAACAAGTACCGTTGTCAACAAATTATATTACCAATTTTGATTTCCTTAATCAGTATCTTCCTGATACATACGAGAAGGAATTTGAAAGATATGGTAACCGAACAGTATCTTCATTCTTAAGAATGGTTGGTGCTGAAATGCCTTCCAACTCTGACATGGTAAAATGGGCAGAGCAAGGAAGACTACACACAAAGTATGTAGATTGTACTTCAGGAGATGCAGTAGCATCAGACAATGCCACTATTACTATTAACGATGCGTTAGTACCGGGAACAGGTAGCATAGCTATCCGAGTAGGTCAAACTATCGTTGTTACTGAGAATGCAGGTGGAGGACAAAACAAAGCAGTTGTTACTGCTGTTGATACAGTAGCAGGCACAATAGATGTTGCTTACTACGAAGGAGCAGGTCAAGCTTTTGCAGCCGCAGCAGTATGTACTATCTTCATTTATGGTTCTGAGTTCAAAAAAGGAACTGCAGGAATGCAAGGTTCTTTGGAAGCTGATGATGAAATCTTTGATAATAAGCCAATTATCATAAAAGATAAGTACGCAGTAAGTGGTTCTGATATGGCTCAGATTGGTTGGATTGAAGTAACTACTGAGAATGGTGCGACAGGATACCTTTGGTATTTGAAGTCAGAGCACGAGACTCGTCTTCGATTTGATGACTACCTAGAGACTGCAATGATTGAAGCAGTTCCTGCGGAATTAAATTCAGGCGCAATTGCTGAGTTAGGTGTAGCAGGTACAGCAGGTACAGCAGGTTCAGAAGGAATCTTCTATGTTGTAGGAAACAGAGGTAACGTATGGGGCGGTGGAAACCCAAATGCATTAGCTGATTTTGACGCTATCATTAGCCGACTTGATAACCAAGGAGCTATTGAAGAGAATGTAATTTTCTTGGATAGAAACTTTGGATTTGATATCGACGACATGTTAGCTGCTCAAAACTCTTACGGTGCAGGTGGTACTTCATACGGTCTTTTCGATAACGATGAGGAGATGGCTCTTAACCTTGGATTCACAGGATTCCGAAGAGGTTACGACTTCTACAAGACGGATTGGAAATACCTGAATGACCCAACTATGAGAGGTGGTTTACCAACAGGTGCAGGTTCAGGTCGTGTAAACGGTCTAATGGTTCCTGCAGGTTCTACAACTGTGTATGACCAAGTGTTAGGTAAAAACGCAAAGCGACCATTCTTGCATGTACGTTACAGAGCTTCAGAAACTGAAGACCGACGATACAAGACTTGGATTACAGGTTCAGCAGGTGGTGCTGCTAACAGCGACCTCGATGCAATGGAGGTTCACTTTTTGTCTGAGAGATGTGTTTGTACTATGGGTGCGAACAACTTCTTCTTATTCCAAGAGTAATCAATAAGTTTATGAAGGGAGCCTGCGGAAGTAGGCTCCTTTTATTTAATCGTCCCACTTATGGGACACAAATCAAATTCAAATGAAATCAAACATAAATCACGTAGACAAGGTCTACAAGCTAACAAGAGACGCAGCTCCTCTTTCTTATATGCTGCCAACTAGAAACACTAGGAGATTCCCACTACTACATTTTGATGAAGAGACAGGTGTCAACAAACCTCTTCGATATGCTAGAAATCAAAAGACACCTTTTGAAGATGAGCAGGATGGAAATGCAATTGTAGAGCCTATAATTTTTGAGGATGGATTCTTAAGTGTTCCAAGAAATAATCCTGTCCTACAGGAGTTCTTACATTATCACCCTATGAATGGTATTAGGTTCGTAGAGGTTGATGAGGAGAAGGATGCTCAGGCTCAACTAGAAGAGATGAACAAAGAGCTTGACGCATTGTCTGAGGCTAGGTCTTTATCTATTGAGCAGCTAGAGACAATGACTAGGGTTTTATTCGGTAAAGACCCATCTCGCTCAACAACTGCTGAGTTAAAAAGAGATATACTTATTTTTGCTAAGAGAGAGCCTCATGCTTTCATGAATGCATTAACGGACCCTAATTTAAAATTATCATCCAACGTACAGTTGTTCTTTGATAATAAACTATTATCTTTCCGAAACAACAAGAAGGATGTGTATTTCAATTTATCATCCAACAAAAAGAGAATGCTAACTATACCATTTGGGGAAGACCCCATGTTCGTGGTTTCGTCATACCTGCAAAGTGATGACGGGTTAGAGATATTAACAATGCTCGAAAATCAGCTAGAGATAGCCTGATTTTTTCTTTCCATGATTGTTTATCTAGCAGAGGGGTTGATTTTTCAGCCCCTCTTTTTTTTTGTTTATCTTTGTCTTAATGATAAACTCAGTTAGAAATACGGTACTTTCTGTATTGAATAAAAACAACTATGGCTACCTGTCGCCATCTGATTTCAATCTATTTGCAAAGCAGGCGCAGCTCGATATATTTGATAACTACTTTTATCAGTACAATTATCAGATAATGAAAGAGAATGCTCGCCAATCAGGTACGGGCTATGCTGACATAAAGAAGGGTTACGAGGAGGTTATAGATTTGTTCTCAGTAACAAATGATTTAACTCACATTGCAGACAACGAGTTTAGTGCTCCATCTGTTATAACTACAGGAGACGACTACTATCTTATAGTGAAGGTTTTATGCTACGATGCTAGTGCTCCACCTAGAGTGTTTAAAGGAGAGGCTGAGAAGGTTCACAACTCTCAGATAACAATGCTGCTTAACTCAATGCTTACTGCTCCATCTGAAACATTCCCGGCTTACGTATTAAATGGTAGTACCATAACGGTGTACCCTGAAACATTTGATGCTGCTACTGAGGTTTCCTGTAACTACATCAGGTATCCTAATCCTCCTAAGTGGACTTATGTCACATTAACAAATGGTGAGCCGTCATTCGACCAAACTGCTACTGACTTTCAGGATTTTGAATTACCGCTAGATGATGAGGTTGATTTGGTTATGAAGATATTACAGTACGCAGGGATATCCATTAGAGAGTCTGATGTGTATTCATTTGCTAATTCAGAAGAGGCTCAAGGGTCACAAGAAGAAAAATAATATATGGCATATTTAAGTGCATATCAATATTACGAAAATGGTGGGGTTGCACCTGAGGATGCTAATTGGGGTTCTTATCAGTATGTTAGCCTAAAAGATATAGTGAACAACTTCATGCTTATGTATGCAGGCAACCACTCTTTAGTCAATAACGAGGAGAGATACAAGGTGTTGTTCCATGCCAAGAGAGCTATACAAGAACTTAACTACGATGCTTTCAAAGAGATTAAAGCTTTAGAGCTTTCGGTTTGTGATACGCTTAGGTTTGTTTTACCACACGACTATGTTAATTGGGTAAGAATATCTTTATACAAAGATGGTGTTCTTAGACCGCTTACTGAGAATATTCAAATAAACTCAGCCACAGCCTATCTTCAAGATAATGATTGTCGGATACTGTTTGATGCTAGCGGAAACATATTGAAGCCTGAGTTCTCTGACATAGACCTAGACCGAATTACAGGACAAAAGAAAAGCATCTACCTAAATAAAGGAAGTCAGTTCAACGGACTAGAAGGATACTGTTGTGATGGGGAGTGGTATTTTGATTATGGCATAGGAGCTAGATATGGTTTAAATACTGAGACTGCTAACGCTAATCCGACATTCAGGATTGATAAGCAGGCAGGAGTTATTAACTTTAGCTCTGAGATGGCAGGAGAGATGTGCATATTAGAATACGTTTCAGATGGTATGGAGGGTGGTAACGACACGCTTATAACCGTTAATAAGTTGTTCGAGGAATTTGTTTACGCTTACATCAGGTATGCGATATTAAACAGCAAGGTTGGTGTTCAGGAATACATTGTATCAAGAGCAAGAAAAGAAAGGTCTGCCTTGTTAAGAAATGCTAAGATTAGAATTAGCAATATACATCCGGGCCGCTTGTTAATGAATCTTCGAGGAAGAGAAAAGTGGATAAAGTAGGATGGCAAATATTCAAAGGAATTTTATAAAGGGTAGAATGAACAAGTCTCTTGACGAGAGACTAATCCCTAATGGAGAGTATATAGACGCACTAAATGTTCGCTTAGGCTCTACAGAAGCATCTGAGATAGGTTCGGTAGAAAACTCCAAAGGGAACACAAAGCTTTCTTCACTATCCTTTATTGATGGCACTCTTCTTAGCCCTGAGGCTAGATGCATTGGAGCTATAGCAGATGGAGCCGAAGAGACTATATATTGGTTCGTACACGACCCTGCGTTTACATTAGGAGCTACAGGCAAGCTTGACCTTATTGTTTCCATAAAGCCCGAAACATCTTTATTGGTATACCATGTAGTTAGTATTGATGATGGTGGTGGTGTAAACACAACACTAAACTTCAATCCTACGTATCTCATAACAGGGGTAGACCTAGTTGATGACTTGTTGTTTTTTACTGACGATTATAATGCTCCTAGAAAGATAAATGTAACCAAGAACTATCCCAACCCGTCAACCCTTATAGATGGTGGTGGAACAGTTGCGTTGGCTGAGATTCTAAAAGAGTCCTTGCTCGTCATAAAGAAGCCACCTATTGCAGCTCCAACATTCACGACATTTAATACAGGGAATCAAGAGAACTTCATGGAGGAGAGATTCATTTGTTTTGGGTATAGGTATCGCTATGCCGATAATGAGTACTCAGCTACATCTCAATTCAGTGCTGCTGCTTTTGTTCCCGGACCATTCTCTTTTGATGTGACATCGAAGCTTAATGCAGGAATGGAGAACACAATCAACACTGCATCGGTAGTTGTTAATTCAGGTGGCCCATTAGTTGTTGGGTTTGATGTGTTGTTTAAAGAAGACACTAACAGCACTATAAGAGTTATTGAGAAGTTTGACAAGCAGGAGCTTGGCATTGCTGATGATACAGACTTTTCTGTTACGTTTGACAACGGAAAGATATACACCATTCTGCCAAGCTATGAGATATTAAGGCTGTATGACAACGTACCTAGATTTGCTCAAGCCCAAACAATGATGGGGAACAGATTGATGTATGGAAACTATATTGATGGGTACGACCTAAAAGATGCTAATAACAACCCTACTAAGCTTGAGTATTCCGCAGAGGTTGTGACTAGTGAGATTTTAATCAAAGAAATAAACACTAGAAGAGATGCAGGAACATACAACATAGACGCATCAGTTCCTCCCGAAACTGTTGTTGATTCCGTCGTGTACGTAGACCTGACGGGTATTCCATTAGTTAGAGGGTCTTTTCTTGAGCTTGTTTTACAGTTTGATAGTGCAGGATTTACAAGTGACACCCCAACCGCTTCTAGCACACCTAATACGGTTATTAATTTTACATTTCAACTAGGCCGAGACTATTCTAGCGCATACGACTTAGCGACAGATTTAAGGTTTATTGAGACTGTTGGAGCTGCGTACAACATAGCAACAGTCCCATTATCTTGTGATGGAACAACTTGGACAGATGCATTTAATTGTATCATACCGGGAAGTCTAGGTGCTTACATAGAAACTGAAAGTGGTATTAACGCTCCGTCAGAACCTATATCTATAATAAGTAGTCCGTCTTCTAATGAGATAGGATTTCAGTTGGTGGCTATGAAGTTTGTTGACTCTTCTGCTGTTCTTCCATTAACAGGTAACGCTTATGAATATTACAAAATAAATAGTGCTAATGCTAAAGGATATAGTCTTGGAGCTCCAAGAAGCCTGCATAGCAACAGGAACTATGAGGTAGGAATTGTCTATATGGATGACTTTAATAGGTCTACCACTACATTAGTAAGCCCCAACAACACTGTTCACATCCCTTGTGAGCAGTCGGCAGTTAAGAATCAAATTAAGATAACAATACCACCTACACAAATAGCTCCATCTTGGGCAACTAGATACAAGTTTGTTATAAGAGCTGACAGAGCTACCTACGAAACTATATACAGCACCTTTTATTATACCAATGACGAAAATGAAACTTGGATATTTTTAGAAGGAGAAAACGCAAGGAAAACTGAAGAAGGAGATAGGTTTGCAGTTAAAGCAGACTCATCAGGGCCTATGCCTAATTGTATATACACTACGGTGTTAGAGAAAAAGTCATTAGCAGTAGGTGTAGCAGGAACATTATCCCCGGCAGGAGTATACATCAAGATAAGAGCTAACGACTTTAACACCACTAGAACGAGTGGTAATTTATTTTCTGCAAGTAAGGTTAGTAGTTTGCGACCTACAGGAGCAATCCCTAACGCTACTGTGTTTCGTGTTTCAATGAGTGGTTGCGTAGGAGCTGTGTGTAGCGATATCACTGTTCCTTTAGATTCAAAAATAACACTAACCCTTGAAAATGTTACAAGGGGAGAAATAGGGTCTAATAGACAACTTGCGTATACTGAGGAGTTTAGAACCATAACTAGCTACTCAAGCATTCAGGATTGGTGGGACGGCAATAATATTACTCAACTAATAAATGACGCTCAATCTTCTATTTCTAGCAGTACCGTCGAACTTATAGAGTGTTTGCCTGTTACAGGAGCAGTTGGCGTTGATGGTCCGACTTGTGCTCCCGTTTTTCCTAGTGGAGTTGTTAGTGCTCAAGAAGGTAAAATGTACATTCAATGGCAAAGAGACTCTGTAACAAACGAGCTGTTTCTTCAGGTCATGTCGTCTAAGGCTTGCAGCTCTATTGATTGTGATGTTAGGTTATCCTTTGGTATTAGGCTTGAAAAGATTCAGGAAGTATTAATATTCGAAACAGAGCCACAAGACACCTTGCCTGATGTATTTTACGAGGCTGATAGTTCTTATTCAATTGACTCGTCAGGGTTGCATAGTGGAAATGTTCAGGACCAAACGTCAACCTTGCCTGCAATTATCGACACATCATTTTTCAACTGCTACGCTTTTGGTAACGGAGCTGAGAGCTATAAGGTTCGAGACTCAATAACAGGGAAGACTATAGACCTTGGAAATAGAACACTAACTACATCGGCTCAGGATTTTAAAGAGGCTGATAGATTTGCTGACATCACTTATAGTGGCGTATATAATGACGAGTCAAATGTTAACAAGCTGAACGAATTTAATCTTGGCTTACTAAACTTTAGTCCACTAGAAGAATCTTTCGGTCCTATTCAGAAGATGGATGGAAGAGAAACAGATGTATTAGTTCTTCAGGAGGATAAGATATCTTACGTGTTGTCAGGAAAGAATCTATTGTCTGACGCTGCAGGTGGTGGAGCCATAACCTCTGTACCTGAGGTTCTTGGAAAGCAGATAGCTAGAACTGAAGAGTTCGGTATAAGCTATAATCCTGAGAGCTATGTATCTTGGGGATACGATAAGTTCTTTACTGACTCAAAAAGGGGAGCCGTACTACAGCTTAGAGGACAAGGTCAGAATGAGCAACTAACACCAATCTCACAAGCAGGGATGCGTTCTTGGTTTAGAGATTTATTTAATGAGTCATTTGCTACGCAGAAGCTAGGAGCCTTTGACCCATACATGAATGAGTATGTGCTATCATCTAATGATATCGCTCTTCCTATAGAGATTCCATGTGATAACTGTGGAATTACAAGAAGCGTTACATTGGATGCTGCCGAGACAGAAACCTACTGTGTATATTTGGGATTCTTAGTTGGAGATGTTGACATTGACTACGTAATAACAGGAGGTGTTGATTATAGGATTACAGCTACCTATAACGGAGGAAGTGTTGACACAGGAGTTGTTAACGTATCAGGGACACTTACCGTTGCTAAGAGCCTTGTCGGAACAACGGAAGTATCTATATTAGTTGAAGCCCTGTATCCTTCAGGAACAAACACCATAGGAATCACTACTAACTGTCCTGACGCTGAAGAGATAACTATAGTTGAGGTTTGTGTATCTAGCGACTCAAATGGAGGAGAGTTCATTCACAATGAATACAGATGGACTGACGGAGTATTTGTCTCACCGATACATTCTAGTCAGGTGACACTTGCTTCAGGAACAGACAACGTATTAATATCAGAGTATAGCACAACTACAGGTCTGCAAGGAGCAGGTGTAATTCCTGCTGATTCTGCAACCATGAGTTTGATATCTAACAAGTTTGGATTTGATGATTACGATTTTGACCCTCTGAACGATAGGTTCTCATTCTTAAGAAGCAACACTTTGTACGGTAATACGATTGCTGAAATTGAAACCCTACTAGATTTAGCTTTCCCGAACACAATCACCCCTACAGGTAGTGCTCCTACATTCCAAGGAGACTTCGTAGTGCCTGCTACAGGTCAGTACCTATATTTAATATGGGACTACAGAGAGAGAGTGAGTAAGCAGCTTTGCTACTCAACATCATCAGATGACGCTTGCTGTAATTGTGTATCTTGCGAGGAAGTTTGTAGTTATTATACTGTCAATAATACATCAGGCTCAACAATAGCTTACGAATATGCTGACTGCGCTACAGGTGCTATCGTTGGTGCAACACTACTTACAGGCACAGCAGTTCAGGTGTGCTCACGTATTGAGCCTTACTTAGCGAGTAAAGAAACAGGATTAGATGTCACCTTCTTACAGTGTGGGTGTCCTTAAAATTAAATGAATGGCAAACTTAGGAAGTTATTATATAAATGGCCCAACACTAGCAACAGCTACAGGAGTGTATACTGATGTTAATTTACGGTTCTGCGCTCCTAATGGTTTCTATAGTGATGGTGATGTTGTCAGGGAGCAGTTAAACTGCACATTACTCCCTGCTTCAAAATGTGATGGCTGCGTATGCCCATGCCCTATAAATATAACGTCCCCTATTCAACAAGGAGGATATAGTCTTGGTGTGGGATTAGGCACAGGAACAGGAGCAGTCATTGTTACGTTCAGCCCCGGAGTCGTCCCCTGTGGTATAAGAGCTGAGTACGATGGAGTTCGGTATAATGAGTTGAGCTCTCCTCTCGATGGATATCACTCTGCGACAGGGACTAAGATAACTTACCTAGGCTCCAACGCTCCATCCTGTATAACTCCACTGCCCGTAACAGGTATTATAGACTCATACAAGTATGATTACAGTGATTGTTCGACTCCTGCCTTTGTTGGTCCTGATGGAAACATGTCGGGAGATATAGATTCAGGTCAAGAATCTTTATCAGCAGGAGACCCATTGGGTTGTGTTATGGTAATACCAAAGATAAATCCTACTCCATCTAACTTAGACTTAACGCTAATTAGCCCATGTGCAACATCTCAGTTCACTGTAGATGTGGCTTGTCCTGTAGCACTAACCCCTTTCTCAGGTGGGCTTCGTGGTCCGGGACCACCGGGAGCAGGTGAATGTACAGGCTTGCTACCTGAAACTTTTTACAACGCTCCTGTAGGGGCAGGTTTGCCGGGAGCTCCTGCATTATATGATTGGATATTCACAGACCCTAACGGTCAGTTCCCTGTGACAGGCGTACAATGGATTGAGATAACAGGTAGTAATTGGATAGAGGTAGCAAACGGAGTGGTTGTAGACTTTCAAGCTTGCATCCCGTAAAATAAAGTTATGGCAGAATATACATTAACATACAGCGCAGGGGTTGAAGGTTGGCCCTCATTCTACTCATACGTCCCTGATTGGATGATTGGAATGAACAATTACTTTTACACATTTAATGGTGGAAATATTTATCGTCACAATACAAACGCAGTTAGGAACAACTACTATGGTGTTCAGTATACATCTAAACTGACAAGCGTATTCAACGATATACCATTGCAGAATAAATTATTCAAGACGCTCAACTTAGAGTCTGATACTGCGTGGAGTGCTACCATGCAGACAGATATACAGACCTCAGGATTTATAGAGGCAGATTGGTTTGAGAAGAAGGAAGCCTCATGGTTTGCTTTTGTAAGAAACTCAGATGTTGCATCAGAGCAGCTTGCGTTACGTTCCTTAAATGGTATAGGTAAGAGTACAGCTATATCAGGCCCTGTAGCAGCAACCGTAGTAGACTTCTCCATATCTCCATTGGTATCAATTGGCAGTATACTTAGTGTTGGTGATGTTTTCTATTATTCATTACCACCAACTTACGACACGCCTGTGTTGCTAGGTACGGTTACAGCTATCAATGTAGACTTGCCGGGCTCTGTGAATCAGGTTGTTGTGGATGCTACATTAGGTACAGTACCACTAATCTCAGACCCTTACTGCTTCTACATAAAGAACTCAATTGCTGAGTCGCATGGTGTTTTAGGACACTACTGTCTGTTTGAGGTGGAGAACACTGACACTACTGCCACAGAGTTATTTGCTGTAGAGTCAGAGATTATGAAAAGCTATCCGTAAAATTAGTATCTTTGAATAAAAACAACTATGTCTATATTCGCAGCAATAGCAACAGGAGTTAGTTTAGCATCAACAGCAGCATCTACCGCAGGTTCATTTATACAAGCAGGAAAGCAGAGAAGACAGCAAAAGGAAGCGGAAGCTGCTGCTGTGAAAGCTATGGATGAGGCTAGAGCCAAGCTAGATGTAAACTACTATGAAGGATTATCAATTGCTAAAGAGCCTTTTGAGTTGGCTAGAGAGCAGGCGTTGGTTCAAGGTGCTATGGGTGTCGAGGCAGTCCGAGAGGCAGACCAAAGAGGTGCTGCTGCAGGAGTTGGTAGGATTCAGATGGCTCAGGAGAAAGCAGCCGCAGCTACACGAGCAGACATGTCTCAGCAAATGCAGAGGCTAGAAGAAATTACAGCACAGGAAGAAGCTAGGTTAGCAGGACAAAAGGCTTCACTTGATTTAGCTGAGGCTCAAGGAGCACAGCTAGCAGCAAGAGATGCACAAGAAGCTAGTCAGCAAGCTATGCAGCAAGGATTAGCAGGCGTGACATCCTTAGGCACTCAAGTAGCAGCACTACCTGAATTATACGGAAGTAAAGGACGGAGAGATGCTGCTTGGTACGAAAGACAACAAAAGAGGTGGGGTGAAGAAAAGACTTGGGACCCTGATAGTTGGGCGGCAACTAAAACTGAACGTACCGAGACGCTGTTAAATCCAAATCTTCCTTATGACAAGATTACTAATCCTTACGTTCGGCAAGGAGACAGTAACACCCCAATAACATTCGATTGGTGGGAGGAGCAGCTTACGCCCCCAATATTAATACAACAATAGATGGCAACTTATTACGGATACGCAGAAAGGGATGTACAGAATCAGATAGATTGGTCTAAGGTAGGCAAGGATGTTTCAGACATGCTTGCTACTGAGACTCAGCTCAGAGAAGAAAAGAAGGCAGCAATAGAGAAGGCTACTCAAGAATATGGTGAGGAGCTCTCTAATCAACCTGTAGGGTCAGATGCTGAAGCTAATAGGATATTGGCAGAATTTGCTGACTCCGCACAAGAGCTTCGCTTAATGCAAGACAGGCTATTAAGAAGCGGAAGTATCAAGCTGAAGGATTACAACATGATGCGGCAGAACACCACATCAGGCACAGGTAACATGTTTGATTTCGCTGACGAGTACAATGAGCAGTTTGAGTTGTTTAAAAAGAGGTTAGATGGTTTAGGGCCAACAGGTAAGTACTCTTCAGAAATTGAAGCTTGGCGAGTCGAGAAGCTTGGAACATTTGCAACCTTTAGAAATACCAAACCAACATTCAACCCTGCCACAGGAGAGCTGTCTTTATCTGAGATGGTAGATGATGGTAATGGGCAGATGGTTCCCAAGGAGGGTCTTAGCTTTTCTAGCTTACGCAACATGCTGTATGAGCAAACAGACCAATTTGAAGTTCTTACTGCTGCTCAAAAAATATCAGACAGTTTTGCTAAGACATTTAAGATAGTAGACCCTGACGGCAAACTACTAACCATTGATGATATAAAGCAGAAGCCTAAATACGAAGAAACCCTTTCAGCTTTTGTAAATGCTGAATTGGAGGGGAACCCCAACGCAGCAGCAAGCATACTCGTTGACTACCTAAGTTACTCAATGGACGATATAGACATGCAATGGAACGAACAGCAACAGACTTATGTTCCTAACCTTACAACAAAACAAGAAGAAGAAGCGGCAGGTGCTCTTAAGCAAGCAGTCGAAGCAACTTTCCAAAGAGTAGAAACGCCTAAACCTATAAGAACAAGTAGTAGTGGAAGAAAACCTCCTGCTAGTCAAAAGACAGACATTACAAAGACCAACCAAATGAAGAAGCTTTACCAAGCTAAAAATCAAAGAGAGGTCAAAGATGCTTTATTGGCTCTAAACCAAGACAGGTTTACTTCGTTTGATTTTAAATACCACGCTGCAGATGCAAGGAGTAGTGCACCTGCTTATTATGAAATAAGAGGAATAAATCTTGATGACGGTAGTGAAGTAGTTATTGGAGAAATTAGAGAAGGGGGAACAGAATTTAATAATCTTCTAACCGGCACAGGAGCAAGCTTGGCACAGGTAAAAGATATAGAGACAGCTAGGTCGAGAGGTGCGTTTACGGGGGATGAAGTTGTAGGGTCGTATTGGGATTTTGATAATGATATAGGAGCATCTAGTATTTTTGCTGATGCAGGTATAGGGGACGAGCAAGAAAGAGTAAAAAATAATGAAGCTTCTTTAAAAAATGCATTGACCGGAGCGACCAACGACTTCACAGGCGTTACGGAACAGGGAGACTTTGTTAATAAGTTCAACGCAATACCTGCTATCGCGGCTTCTAGCTTCAGATTAAAAGCAACAGGGAGCACGGGTGGTTGGAACTATGTTTCAATAGTAGATTCCAACAACCAAATTGTCACAGGTAACGACATTGGATATGACCAAGGAACGACTAGAGATGATGGTAAGTTTTATATTGGAAGAGACTCTGAAGGGGCTTATAATGCAATAGCAAAATACATATTAGATAACCAAGACTTTTCAGAAATGAGTGTAATACAAGTACCTTAATGGAAGATATAGAAGAATTATACAATAGGCTGAGCGAGATTGACGATACCTTTCAGTCAAGATACAATAGAGAGCAGTTCAGTCAGAAGATGTCT
>Ga0208947_1000336_pt1 | contig 24084 bp, 19 predicted proteins | sample AOAMet1_04_M0_20_2_FD_188226 | JGI IMG/M metagenome (GOLD analysis project Ga0208947, IMG submission 188226) | Ammonia-oxidizing marine microbial communities from Monterey Bay, California, USA - CAN11_04_M0_20 (SPAdes) | ecosystem: Environmental > Aquatic > Marine > Intertidal zone | place... | reverse complement strand
TACTGGTGGAGACAGTGGATCTGCGCTTGATCTAAAAAATTCGAGTGAGAGTATTTTGTTGTCTGCCCTCCGGCATCAAGAGTTCAAGATGCCCCCTAAGGGGAAGTTGCCGGATTCAGTAATTCAAGATTTTGAAATATGGCTTGAATCAGGAGCGTTTGTTCCCGACTCATTCAAGACAGCCAACGGACCGCAACCGCGTGAAATAGACTGGGGCTCGGCGTGGAACCATTGGGCGTTCAGGCCATATGACGACCGCCCACCGCCGGTTGTTAAAAATGAATCGTGGGTTATCAACCCGATCGACCGGTACGTCTTACACCAGCTTGAATCACAACAGCTTCGGGTTCCAGAACCCGCAGACCATGCGACAATTATTCGTCGAGTATTTTTCGACTTAATCGGGCTTCCTCCAACGCTGGAAGAACAAGCAAAATATCATCGCATCCTTAACCAACCGGGAGGGTTTGGCAGGTTGGTGGATGATCTACTTGCCAGTCGACATTACGGAGAACGCTGGGGACGCCACTGGCTCGATGTCGCTAGGTATTCTGACTCCAATGGTGCTGACGAGAATAAGCCGTACCCGTTCGCTTGGCGTTATCGAAATTATGTGATTGAGCAATTCAATCGCAATTTGCCTTATGATCAATTCGTCCACCAACAGATTGCAGGCGACTTGCTGGAGTACGATGGAGTGGATCAGTTTAACGATCACATCAATGCGACTACTTTTCTGGCATTGGGGGTGAAGATTGATGCAGAGCAGGATCTCGAAAAAAAACGCAGTGACATTATTGATGAACAAATAGATGCCATCGGTCGGACTTTTCTCGGGCTTACGATTGGTTGTGCACGATGTCATGACCATAAGTTCGATCCGTTTACTTCGGAAGATTACTACGCTTTGGCTGGTGTTCTTGGAAGTACTCAGTTGCAGGATCGAAGTCTTAAATCTGCGCAAACACCTGTTTTGGAAGATCGATTAGATCAATTGATTGAGCAACAGATTGAGCTTAGAAAGACGGTTGGGTTGCAAATGGGGGAGGAGGCGATCGAACAGGCTCGTCAGTACCTCGCCGAAGTGCCGGAAGTTATCAGATGGCAGCGAGCAGAACACGGTGCCCAAATTCAGTTGCTGCTTTCTGAGACAGCTAATCAGCCGTTGGCTCCAGTGGGGGGACTGGTGAATTCCAGCAGATTGTCGGATGTTTTCAAGGTGGAAGCCGAGGATTTTGGCCGAGGGAATTTCGGGATTGTTAACGATGGCTACGGGGCAGGCATCGGAATAATTTCTGACAAGGCGGGAACTGGGCTGACAACATTCGAGCACGACCTGGTGATCAATGAAGCGGGCATTTATCAGTTGGATATCCGTTATGCTGCGCTTGAACCCCGTCCGGGAAAGTTGTTTCTTAACGGTGAGCTAATCAAGGGTTCTGCCATTGGCGGCACGACGGGAGGTTGGAACCCTGACGACCAGCAATGGCATGTTGCTGGGCGATTTCAGTTTGTCGAGGGAAACAATGTTTTGCGTTTTGAGGTTCAAAATGTGATGTCTCATATTGACCAAATCGCAGTTTCAAAGGTAATTAAAGATCGTTTTTGGGAGATGGAAGCCGAAGATTTCACCGACGGTGATTTCGTGAAACTTGACGTTGGATATGGAGCGGAAATAGGAATCGCTGCAACATCCCGACAGCGGAGTCTGAGTTTCGTTGAATATTTGCTCGACTCCCCTGCCCCGCCGCCTGGGAAATATTTGTTGCAATTGCGGTATGCAGCGAACGCTCAGAGGCCAATGATTCTTAAGTTAGACGACGTGATCCTTAAGCGGGATGCTTGCTCAGAGGTGACGGGTGGCTGGATGCCGGAGCACCAGAAGTGGGTAACTCAAGCCAGCGTCAATTTGAACCGTGGCGATCATCGAGTTCGGCTTGAGATCAATGATGTTTCGGTTCACTTAGATAAACTGAGATTAATACGTGTCGAAGAGGACGGTAAGTTTCGGTCACCCAAAAAAATTGCGATTGATCAGGGATTGAATCCATTCGTCCTTCTGCGTTGGGCGAAAATAATTCAGCGCAAAATATTGGCCAACCCTGCCGTGTTGGATAGTTTGGGCGATGAAATATCGATCTCGAAATATGTTTCTGGTATTGCGGAGGAAGAAGATTTTAAGAGGTTGTCCGCCCCCGCCGATTTGGACGAGCTTCGCGGTAAGTTCGCGGAACAGGATGTTGATTTTTCAGATCGCATAGCTAAGGTTCGCCAAGCTTTGATAAAATTGAAGCAATCCGTGGCAATGGCTGTTGCAGATGGTGCTGTTGGAGACATGCCTGTTTTTATTCGCGGGAATCATCTTCAAAAAGGAGTCTTGGTCAACCGAAGGGCACCTCGTATTATTGCCCCGAAACTGGCGAGGTTTGGAGAAGTTGATGGAACCAGCGGGCGGCTTCAGTTAGCCCAAGCGATTACAAACTCTGAAATACCTTTGGCCGCTCGTGTAATGGTGAACCGGATTTGGCGATGGCATTTTGGGAAAGCGATTGTTGCATCAACAGAAAATTTTGGAAGTTCTGGAGTTCAGCCAACGCATCCAAGATTGCTTGACTACCTCGCACGCTATTTCGTATCAAACAATTGGGATATCAAAAAACTCCATCGACATATTATGGCATCGAGTACCTATCGAATGGGTTTTCATTTTGATCAGGAGTCGGCAAATCGTGATCAACAGAATCGGTGGTATTGGCGTGCGGCGCCGCGGCGACTGGAAGCCGAGGCAATTCGGGATTCCCTGTTAATGATGTCCGGTGAGTTGGATCGAGGGAGTGAACGTGGAGTGTTGGAAGGAATAGCGACCCTGAGTCCGTCTCCAGAGGATCTGGAACGAAATCGAAAGATTTATGAAGCATCAGTCCGACGTTCGGTTTACCTGCCTATTGTCCGGACGAATGTGTATCAGTTATTTTCCTTATTTGATTTTCCCAATCCAGCTTTTCCGACGGGCAATCGAAATACAACGACGGTACCGACTCAGTCCCTATTAATGATGAATCACGAATGGATTGCAGAAGTTGCCCGAAAAATGGCTGGAAGGTTGTTTGTGGAAACTTCCGATGACTGCGACCGCATTAAATATGCTTACCGACTGGCTTTCGCAAGAGAGGCGTCCCCTCAAGAGATCGCTTCAGCCGTCAAGTTTATCTCCGATTTTGGTAAGTCAGAGGGGGCGAGTCGTGACGATGCCTGGATTGCGTTTTGTCATTTAGTTTTATTGTCGAACGAAATGATCAATGTTAACTAATTGGCAATCAATCACGGAAAACAGGACGCCGACTCAGGTGAATAGTTGGAACATTAACCGTCGTCAATTGCTTCAAGCGGGCTGCATGGGATTTGGTGGCTTGGCCTTGCACTCGATGTTGGCGGGTAACTTAGCCGCCCAGCAGAATGCTGACGAATCGATTCGTACTCACGTAAGACATTTCGCTCCGCGAGCCAAACGTGTGATTTTTTTGTTTATGCATGGCGGTCCTAGTCATGTTGATTTGTTTGATCCCAAGCCAATGTTGAGCAAGTATGATGGCAAAGCTCCGCCTTTCGAAAGGACGAGAGTGCAGTTTGGCGAGCGCGGGAATCTACTGGCGTCTCCCTGGAAATTCAGGCGGACTGGTAAATCGGGCATCCCGATGAGTGAACTTTGGCAACATTTGCCAGAGGTTGCCGATGAGTTATGTATGCTGCACGGATTATGCGACACGAATGTCGCTCACGGTGGTGCGTGCATGAAGTTGTTCACTGGCTCGGAATCTCTGGTGCGGCCGAGTATGGGGTCGTGGGTTAGTTACGGTTTGGGGACTGAAAATCACAACCTCCCAAGTTACATAACCATTTGCCCAACGAGTCTTCATGGAGGTGTCGATAATTTCGGATCTGCATTTTTACCGAATGTTCATCAAGGTGTTCCCTTAGGCACGCCGGGATACCCTAACACTCCTGCAGCCAAAGCACGATTTGAGTTTTTAAAGAACGATCGTGTTACCCGCGAGCAGCAAAGATTGATGTTGAATCAATTAAAACGGATGAATCATGACCAGAGAAATAGAGTTGGCGTCGGCGGTGAATTAGACGATCGTCTGCAGTCGTATGAGATGGCCTTTCGAATGCAATCAGAAGCTCCGGCCGTACTCGACCTCAGCGGTGAAACCGAGGAAACACTGAGGCTGTATGGTTATGACGAGCCCAAAACCAAGAACTTTGCCCATCAATTACTTCTTGCCCGCCGCTTTTCTGAGGCGGGCACTCGATTTGTGCAGGTGAGCCATGCTGGTTCACTGCCGTTTAATAATGAACAATGGGATCAGCACTCACATATTAAGCAGGGGCATGAAATTAATGTTGGCCAGATCGACAAACCAATTACAGGTTTTATTAAAGACTTGAAACGTCGTGGTTTACTTGACGAGACACTCGTCCTGTGGGGTGGAGAGTTTGGCCGAACGCCCACCGCGCAAGTTGGGAACCCGCAGACGATTGGGCGTGACCACCACCCAGAGGGATTCACAATGTTCATGGCTGGTGGCGGCGTGAAGGGAGGGTTTCGCTATGGCAAGACCGATGATTTTGGCTACTATGCCATCGAAGGGCGAATGACGATACATGATCTTCACGCGACCATGTTGTATTTAATGGGGTTAGATCATGAGCGACTGACTTACCATTACGCCGGTCGTGATTTTAGATTGACGGATGTGCATGGCACGGTTGCCCATGAAATCATGGCGTAGATGTATTCGGCATTCGAATAGAATTTGGTAGCATCATTCCAGATACTCGTTTTCCGTGGTGGTTGATTCGTCAAAATATGGCATCGTGTTTATGAATTCGCAATTAAGTAAGCGCCATGTCGGATTCTTGAAAAGCGGTCAGCTGACGACCGAAATGTCGTTGGTCGCAGCGCTGATTATTTTATTGCTATCGTTTGCCGCACACATTTTTGATTTTATTGGGGTTCTTGCTTTAGCTGACGTCAGTTCGCTTATGTTTGTCAGCGAGGCTGTGGTGTTTGGTATTGTCTCTGGAATTCTGGCTCTCCAGATTTGCCTACTCGCGATTTGGTGCAGCCTTGGCGGGCAGAGAGGAATTTTCCGAATTCCTTTGGCAACCACTTCGCTCGTTTTTTTAATCAATAATTGGATTCTGGCAATTAGTTCGGGGCGGTCTAGTTTGGACTTTGACGATGTGGCCATCGTTTTTGCAGGAGTGTTTGGTGTTTTTATCTTGGTCCAGTTGCCGCTGGTGATCATTCGAATTCTCTATAAGTTCTCGATTGTTCCCAAGTGTCTGATTTCAAGTCGAAGATTGACATCTAACTTTAAAATTCTCGATCTTTTCGTATTGATGTTCTCTGCTGCCTTATTGGTGTTGTTTACTCAGGTTGTGATCGATATCGCCATTGGGAATGCATCGATTCCGATTAGAAACAAAGCGTTTTCCAAGGTGATGGAGGTAATTGGAACGTTTCTAAAGGTGGGTGTAGGTGTTTCGCTGACGAGCCTTCTTGCGCTTCGAGTGGTGTTTTCAAAAAAATATCGCTGGCGAATCGTCGTGCTACTTATGTTGTCCGTAATCTTAATTGGCGTGTTTGGGCCAGCAATTTCAACTTATTTAGGTAATTTCAAACTCTTGCTTGCTCCCGTTGAAATGTACCAGTGGTTCGCATTTCTAAACGTAGTGTTTTGGGGCGAGGTGCTGATCTTGATGGTCTTTTACCTGTTGGGTTATCGCGCAACGCCAAAGCCTGATTCGGGGATGGTTGCACCACGATAGATTTGCGTTCTTCAGGCCAGTTTTGGCTGAGAGAGCAGGCCGATCAGAATCCCAGGCGTTTTCTAACCTTGGCTTTGAATTGCCGTTGTGATTTCATTGGCAATGAATTTAGAAAGATAATGCGGCGATTGGAGATATATTGAATCGTGAGGTTGTGACGCGCCGAGTGATTTTGACAGGAATTTGAGATAAGCATTCCGAGTGGCTGGGTCTCCTAAATTCCAGATCCCATCAATGCTGCAGGAAACCACGGTCTCACTGGTGTCAATAAATACTAGCGAGAGATTGATTTGATACGGGGCGACGGTTCTAAATTCGTTAATTCGAATCAGAGCGATTGAGTCTGCAGCGAATCGGCGAGCCACGGAGGCAATTTCGCGTTCATCAAACTTTCCCTGCATTACTGCATCGATTTGTGCTTCTAATCGAAAGTTTCCCGAGGTAACGACATCGCAAAGCTCAGCAGTTTTAATGGTCGCTGCAAGCTCGGTAATGATTTTTTGATGAGAGGAGTAATTGAATAATTCAGGGCCTGATGGAAGGATCAAAACCCGTTGGGAAAGAACTTCAGGGATTGCGGGATTGAAGTAGGCATGGCAGTTTTTTGGCGGTGGAACTGGGGCTACTGCTTGCTTGCGTCGAAAAGATAATCTTTTAGATGAGGAGAAATGACTACATCCACTGGAAAGCCCAAGCCCTAGCAGCATTAAAAGAATGCTTCGTCGCGAGGGCTCGCCAAATGAGTTGCTGGTTTCTGGAGTTGTCAAGTTGTTCATGATGGTTTCGCTTTTTCAGTTCAAGGAAACTGAATTCCCCATTTGGTTTTCGCGTTGCGATTGACCTGATTGTTTTTAGCAATTGCTGTTCGGTAATTGGTCCGACTGCCGGTTGCCGTGTTGTGACACGGTTGCCAATCGTGCCGCGGTACGAATTCTCAATTCACTGTTTTTTATTGGCATCGTACATGGCCTCAAGCAAGGCTTTGTCGAGGGTTGCCTCGATTTCACGCAATTTAGTGTCGTATTCTTTTTCGACCTCTAGCTTTTGATTGGCAAGGTTTTCGTAGGCAAGTTGCAGTTGCGCAATTGCTTTTCGCTGGTCTTTGTTTTCAATTTGAATCTCATCAAATTTAGTCTCAGCTAGTTTGCGTGCTGTTTGCTCGGTCATCAGCTGCTTTTGAAGTGTTTCAGCGATGTCTTTTAAGTATGTTTTTTCCTGTTTTAGTTTTTTATTTTGATCCTCCAGCATAATTGCGATTTCAGTCGCAGTGCGTCTGTCATATCGGAATTCACTGCCATTTAAAAACGTGCCTCCCTGAAGTCGTTGGGACATCCCAGCTCCAGTTGAAGCGAAGCCCCCCGGCTCACAACTAAGATTCGGGATGGTGGATGGTGGAAAGGCGATTGAGGACAATGTGATGTCGGCGTCTGTGTCGGGCCCTGTGTCACAGGGAGTCTCTGCACTTGATTTTGGATGAGGGCGCCGCGTATACATTTCGGCCGGCATTTGGATGGCCGGCGTGTTTTCCAAACTGTTTTCCAAACCTAAATCGAGGGCATCAGTGGGTTGTGCTATTTGAGTTGGCGTTGAAGTTGGAGCGGAGGTTGTGGCCGGCGAAGCTAGTGGCTCTTCTGGGGTTAGGGTTGGTGACTGAGTTTCATCCTGGGGGGGGGTGGTTGCGGCTGGGTTTTCCGATTGATAACTGGCTTTTGCAACAGAGGATTTGGTATCTGTGCCGAGTGAGGATTTCGGTTTGGTCGCAGCAGGTGCCTTAATTGCCGAGCTTTTGTTGTTGGTTGGGAAATCAAGGAGCGATGTCGGTTGTGACATGCTTTCGAGAAATTGTATCGGGTTGGACGCGCAGCCGCTAAACCAGACAAGACTACCGATAGTTAGAAAACAAACGGCGCGGGTTAAATGTTGTTTGGGTTGACTGTAAAAATGCTTGGACAGAGACCCGTGGGAGAGGCGTGCAGTCTTGCATTTTTGTTTTGGCAATTTTTTATTCATAATCACACTTCACAATAATTCGTTCACCGCATGAGCAATTCACTTCGATAGAATCGACGGTGCCGTTAAGTTTGTTGACTTTGATTGAGTGGCCTTTGGGGTCATTGATGATATTGCTTGACGCTGGCCCAATGATTTGTTTTGCGGTGGGTCCGCTCGCTGTTTTCGATCTTAGGATGTTGCCTTTGATTGGCTTGTCTTCAGTACTCACAATTCTCTTCCTTGATGGTTTGTGTAGGCGATCTGGGATGGCCTTTGCAAATTTTTGCAATCCGTTGCAATTACTCAATGTTGACTTTGACTAGTTCTTTAAGACGAAATTTTGCTGCGGCTAAAATGCGAGATGTCCTCGACTCGGAAACACCGATCACCTGGCCAATTTCGGTAAGGCTCAAATCTTCGGTGAAGTACAGGGTCAGTACGAGTCGTTCCCGCTCGGGTAGTTTTTCAATACAATCTGCGACGAGTCCTTTAAGTTCCTCATTTTCTAATGCTGAATCAGGACTGTCTTCTCCTGATCGCCAAGTCGAATGAATGTTGCAGTAAAGATCGTTCCAGTTTTGCGGTTTCGAGAATCGCATGGCTTCGAGAACTTGGAGGATTTTTTCAATCCCGAGTCCGGTTGTTTCCGCCAGCTTTTCGGGCGTGACCGGTGGTTCCAAAGTCATGTAGGCATTTTTGACGGTCTTAATATGGGCCAGCATTTGCTGTGGAACGGGAGAGTTTTTCCGCATCTCATCAACAATGGCCCCGCGAATTCTGGGGAAGCAATAAGTGCGGAACTTGATGCCGCGTTCGGGCTCGAACGAATTTGCCGTTTCGACGAGAGCAACGATTCCAGCCTGTTCGAGGTTCTCTCGATCGTAATTGTTGGGCAAAATCGAGGTCATGGTACTCAGGATTTTGCGCACATAATCGACGTTGTCGAGTATCAGTTGATTGCGCAACTGCTCAACGGCGGCGTCTCGATATGCTTTTATCGCCTGATCCATATTATTGAAAACTTACTTTTGTTTTGTTACTCGTGAGTTGAGAAAATTTATTTTGAGGTGCGAATTAGCTCCTTTTATTATTTGCAACCTGAATGACGCTAACTCCAAAGGCGACAACCGATCCGATCAGGAAGGAAGCAATCACAGCCCGCCACAGGATGATTTGCGGCTCCAGTCCCATTGCCAGTCCGATCAAGGCAACGAAACTTGCGGTCAGAAGGCCGATGATTTTTCCAATCGGGCCAATTCGTTTAATTCTTCGATTGGTAATTTGGTTTTTAATGCTCAAGAGAATTGCTCCTGGGCGTTAGGATCAAGTGAGTTCGTGGGGGCGACAGGATTTGATTCCGTTCCAAAAATGTCTTCGCTCCGAATCACAGCAACCGGTTCAATTAAGAGGTCGCCGGGAATTTCGTTATATGAAATGATCGATATTTGAGGGAGCGAGCGATGGATGGTTTGCCGCATTGCAAGTCTCAATGACGAATCCACCAGAATTGCGGTGGGTTTGTTTTGCATCGAAGCTAATTCCCAGGTTGATTTAAATTTGTCTACCAAGTTGGCCAGATGTTCGGGTTGCATGGCGATCATCTCCCCATTGGAAGACTGGCGGAACTGATGCTCGACTTTTGGTTCCAAAAGAACGACGCAGACTCTTCCCGTTTCATCGCGAAAATGTTCGACAATTAAGGCACCAATGTCTCCACGTACATATTCGGTAAGGTCGGCAGTTGTTTTGGCATTTCGATAGTGGTGTGAACAGGATTCTATGATTCGTTCCAGACAAGAAATGGAAACAGATTCTTTGAGGAGCCGAATCAATACCTGATGGAGAACGCTTGCACTCAGGCCCTCCGGTTTTATCTCTCCAACAACGGTTGGGGAAACTTCCTTAAGCTTGTCTAGCATCTTTTGCATATCTTCACGGCTTAGTAACTCATCGGCATGCCGTTTCAGGCATTCGCCTAAATGAGTTGTTAAGACGGTTGCTGCATCAACGACAGTAAACCCGGCAATCTCAGCGCTTCGCCGGTTGGCTTCAGTGACCCATTTGGCAGCCAATCCAAAGGCAGGATCTGTTGTATCTCGGCCTTCGATTTGCAGATGGACATTGCCCGGATTGATTGCGAGGTACTCGTTCGGTTGGATTTCACCTTTTCCAACAAGCCGGCCACCGATCTTGATTCGGTACTCGAGCACATTGATTTTCAAATTATCGTGGATTCGAACCTTGGGAATCCAAAAGCCAAATTGCGTACCGAGGTCAGTCCGGAGAGTTGAGATGCGATCGACAATGCTCTTGCCAATTTTTGGTTCTACAAGGTTAATGAGGCCAACTCCCACCTCGATGACGATGCGATCATTCTGAAGGAAGTTGTCGAGGTTCTGCTCGTCTGGAGAGGGCCCTTCTGGTTGGCTCTCCTCTTGCTCTTGTGATTCTCTTTGGCTCTCTATTTCTGTATTATTCTTTGCCGAGCGAGCCATTAAAAAGATGGCTAAGGCAATGCCTATAAAGGGTAGCTTGGGCAGGCCGGGGACACAGGCGATGAATAGTAGGATGACAGCGCCGGTAAACATGGCGCGATAACTTTTGACGAATTGACTGCCGATTTCTTCCCCCAGATTGGAGTCAGAAGAAGATTTGGTAACCAAAACACCGGCACTGGAAGCGATCAGCAATGCGGGGATTTGGGAGACCAAACCGTCGCCAATGGTCAAAATTGTGTACACCTGAACTGCTTCCATCAGCCCTTGGCCGCTGCTCATTCCAAGGATTACACCGCCGAGAACGTTGACTGCCATGATGACCAGACCGGCGATGGCGTCACCGCGGACGTACTTACTGGCACCATCCATGGCACCGAAGAACTCTGATTCGGCGGCTAGGTCATCCCGGCGTTTCTTTGCTTCAGTTTCGTTAATCGCGCCGATGTTAAGCTCGGCATCAATTGCCATTTGCTTACCCGGCAAGGAATCGAGTGTAAATCGCGCATTCACTTCCGAGATACGTGTGGCACCTTTGGTGATCACAATGAATTGAATGGTGACCAAGATCAGGAAGACGACACCACCGACAACAAGATTGCCTCCGACGACCAAACCGCCAAAGGCATCGACAATCATCCCGGCATCGCCGTTCAGCAAAATCAAGCGGGTAGTCGCGACATTCAACGCTAAACGGTAGAGCGTCATGAGCAACAGGAGTGACGGGAAGACGGAAACGTCGAGAGGACGCTTGGCGTTAAGTGTAACCAGAAGAAGCAATACCGCGATGGCGATGTTGGTCGCCAGAAACATGTCCAGTAAAAAAACCGGTAACGGCACAATCAACACCGCGAGCGTCAACAGAAATGCGGCGGAGAGCCACGTTTCGCTTTGCTGGGCAAAACTAAAATTAGTTTTCGATTTGTTGGTTGCTTTGTTTGCCATTAAAAGTAGTTGAGAGTGCTGGACTTTCGTTTAAACGTGGTTTTTGTTGGAGTGAAAAATTGGTTCTGATGAATTGGTTTAAATAACAAAACTGCTGACGAGTGCTTTGGAGATAAGTTGCCATCCATCGACGAGCACAAATAACAACAACTTACAGGGAGTGGAAACGATGACCGGCGGCATCATCATCATTCCCAAGGACATCAGGATGGTGGAAATGACCAAATCGATTAATAAAAACGGAATATAAATACAGAAGCCCATGATAAATGCGGTTTTCAATTCGCTGATGATGAACGCTGGTATCAGTACTTTTAGAGGTGTTTCCTCGGCAACGGTTGTCTCTGGCAGATTGGCAAGATCAACGAATAGTTGCAGGTCATTGCCACGTGTATGCACTGTCATGAAGCGTCGAATTTCCTCGGTGGAAACCGTGACAAGTTCGGTCACGCCAAACTCTGGTGTCGTTCCTTCGGACTGTTGTGCTGCCAAATAAGGCTGAACGCCTCGAGTATTGATCGCCTCGAGAGTGGGAGCCATGACGAACAGCGTCAGAAAGAACGAGAGTCCGAGCATGACCTGGTTGGGCGGTATTTCCGTCGTGGAAAGCGCTCGTCTAACAAACGAAAGTACGATGATGATTCGTGTAAACGCCGTCAAACTGACTAAGGCGGCGGTTGCAAAGCTCAACGCGCCGAGCAAAATCGCAATTTGCATCGGTGGCGCTAGCTCACCGAACGCATCGGTGGCTTCAACTTGAGCGAGTAAAATTTGGATGTCCATTGTCAGCCTCCTTGCCGACCAGTCTCTTGCAACGCAGTGACTGTTTACATCAGGTCAGTAAGGCCGAATTTTTTTAATGCGGCTTCCATGTCCTTTTGTATTTCTTTTTCTGACTTCGCCCGTCGTGGCGGAAGTTTTTCCCGGCTTGACTTGGGTTTTCCAATCGAAGCCAGCGAGTAAGTTGGGTCAGCGGGGCTGTCGTTTCTATATAGCTTTGGAACAGGGACATCGATGTCCTGCTCATTCGGTTCAGTATCAAAGGCGTCGAGTTGGCTGCCGAACGAATCGGTAAGCCGAACCACCGATTTAACGCCGAGGGTGTCGGTGGCAACGACGAGTCGATCCTGGCCGATTTGAATTAGCATCAAGTTGCATTTAGGCGCGATTTTGAGCGAACTAAGAACATCGAAATTGACATTCTTTTCGGCCGATTGCAGTTGTGGTTTTTTGGTGAACCAGACTTTGGCAACGACGATAAATCCTACGCCAAACGCAAGGACGATCATGGTGTTGTAGGCTAGATCTTTGACGACTGTCGTGAAATCAGCTGAGCGAACCTCAGGGCCTGGCGCATCGGCTGGAAGTTCATTCGGGCTCAGTGGTGTCGCAAGTGTATCGTTTACAACGGGAACTAAGCCCGCGTTAAATCCAGTGGCTGGAGTGATTGGTGTTTGGCTTTTCGCACGTTCGCTCAATTGATCGAGCACACCAAGAACAGGGTCCATGTTTGTTTTTAACGGTTCGAGATGCGTGGCGCCGGTGACGTGTTGGTCAGTGAGTGGTTTTTCAGGGACGGGTATTGGGCGTAACGACGAATTCAACGTGTGTGTATCCATCCGCAATGGAGGAGTGAATGCGGACGTTTGGTTTTGTGCATTTACGAACGTCGCGCAAAACAAGAGGAGCGTCGGTGCGATGATTGAGATTTTTGAGATCATAGGATTATTGGCGTCAGCGCCAGCCTCAGTTTTGAGCTTCCACTTCGGTGATGCGAATCGCAAAACAACCATCCACTACGACGACTTCGCCGGATGCTAATTTGACACCTTGTGCCATGAGTTCGACGGGGCTGTCGATTTCTCGATTTAATTCCAAGACGGTGCCCTCTCCGAGTTGCATTAATTCCTGAATCGGAATGGTCGCCCGGCCAAGTTCCGCGGAGACGGTGATCTGGATGTTTTGCAGGCGTGCTAAATCTTCGGCACGACTGCTGCCGGAAGTGTCAGTGAATTCCTGATATTCGGGGACACTAATATCTGGTGAAGAATCTGAGTCCGTGGCGTCATTGTTAGTTTGCTCGGTGTTAGCGGGGTCGGATCCTGAGGCGTTCGTGTCGACTGGGTCGGCGACGCTTTCGGTCGGTTTCTGGTTTTCAGTATCAAGGCTCATGTTTTACTCCACCATCGAATCAATTTTGAGGACTTGCTGATTAAACTGCTTACCTGGCCAAGCGTGGAATAAAACCTCGCCGTTGACTCGAACGGCAACCGGTTCACGTACCGATTGTTCGAGGATAATGATGTCGCCAGCAGAGAGACCAACCAAGTCGGTCATGTCCAATCTGGCGAATCCGAGTTCAGCATCCAATTTGATGTTTATTTTTGAAATCATATTAGGCGAGATTCGTTGTCCCGTCTTTCTTTCCGGAGCAGCCATCGGATCAATTCCAAAAAGCGCTGCCGTTTCGTTGCAGGCAATTAAAAGGTGCATAACAGCGCTGCGACCGTTTAGCTCAATCTCGAGTCCACAAATCAAAACTTTTTTATCGGCTGCGAAAAGCCGATTTCGTTCCGGGATTGGATCGAATTCTTTTAGGTCAAACTGAAGCGGTTCTTGCTCCTGCCAACCTTCGCTGAAGCTGACAGCAATTAATTCAAAAATCAACGTTGCCAGTGACGATTCGATCGGCGTCAAATCCCGATGGCCGTCAGCCGTATCGTCTCCTTTAAGAATGTCCATCAGGAGAACTCGTAACTGTTGGTTCTCGATGATCAGTTGGCCTCGAACCGTGTTCTGTCGAAATCCAATTTCAGCACCGGAGCAAGGGTTGTCCCACGATTCCTGAATATCTACAAAAGAATGAGCATCGACTGTTTTTGCCGAGACTTTAATTTCTGATTCCGAGACGGTTTGCCATTGTTGGATGAAAAATTCACTAGCTTTTTCGCTCCAAATATCCAGTTGCTGCCGCAACGGTCGTTTGACGCGTTCGGATGCGGCGAAATCGTAGCGTTCGAGGGGAGCCTGGCTCATTGCACTTGAAAATCGTTAAATAAAACATCTTGGACGCGTTCAATACCGTCCTCAAATAGAACTTCGTTAAAATAGTCTCTAAGTTCGCGACTAACGCGGTTTCGGCCAAAACTGCCTGAGAGTTCTTCGAGAGTTTTGTCAGACAAATAAACCTGAATGTAATTGTTGAATTTAGGAGCCTTCTTAGTCACATCCTTTTCAATTTTTTTCTTCTGAGAAGCTGGAACCTGCAGCGAGAAATGGATTCTCAAAAACCTTGCATGGCGTGCTTCATTGAGATTGACCGTGATCTCGGGGAAGTCGATGTAGTCGACTTCTTCATTGGCGCCACTCTCGTCGGCGGCGACCGTTGTTTTGGAAAAGTTACTGAAATCGATTGGGCTAAAGAGGGGAACCGCTGCTCCGCCTGCGACTGCAATCACTGCGACGCCTAAAATTAAAATTAGCCCGCGCCGACTGCTCGTTTGGCTTTCTGCGTTATCGTCTTGTGAATCTTGCTCTGACATGCTTCTAGGGATGCTCGCAAACAAAAGAAAAGGTGTGGTTAGTGAATGACCAAAACTGGTTGGTGCAATCTTGTTTTCGCATTCAACGTAACCGTTAAAGTGACCCTAACCACTAGTGATGATCGACGAATGGCGGAAAATCATGTATCTGAAATGTACATGCCGATAGATTTTGCGGGTTCCCGCAATTAGATGGAATGTACCGATTTTATCGGCTCGGTATTAAGTTAGGTTAGCTACGCCCATTGATTCTTCTCGGATTGGTAAAGTTTTCCTCATCTAGGAAATCCTTTCCATCGTTAAGGTTTACCAAATCGTTTAAGTGAAAAGTGCTAGCGGGCAATTTCCTTTGATCTAAGCGATTTTGGAATTATCTGCGCTGAAATTCCCAAAATGATTTCAATTGGCCTCTCGATTGCATTGGATGCGTCGCTGACCAATAGGAAACGAGCAGATCATGATCAATGGAATTTATAGCGGAGCAACGGCTCTCCAGAATTACAGCCGCCAGCAGGAGGTTGTCTCTTCAAATCTAGCGCATTTAAACACTCCAGGCTATCGGCGACAGTTTCTTACGTTTGAAGAAAATGTAGCGGAAGTCGATGGAGTCGTGGGTTCTTACCCTGGATCGAGTATTCGTGCGGTGTCGACTGATTTTGAAGCTGGCCCGAAAAAATTAACAGATCGAAAGCTGGATGTTTCGCTTGCCGGTGATGGTTTCTTCGTTTATCAGGGTGCAGAAGCAGAGTTGTATTCGCGGAATGGTGTGTTATTTCGAAATCCACAAGGTCAATTGGTAAACGGTGACGGTTTGCCGGTCTTGGGGCAAGGAAACCAACCGATTGTAATTCCGCCGGATGTCTCGGACTTCGATCTCTATATTGACCCGAGTGGAACGATTTCTAAGGGCGGAACGACTGCGGAAGGTGGAATCGTCATTGGTCAGTTAAATGTGGTGCAGTTTGATAACAATCAATTGCTGAATACTGGTGGTGAACTTGATTTTAATAGTCAAATCTATTTCAAGCTTGGCGAAGCGACGCTGGCACCCGCCGAAGATGCCAGCGTTTTGCAGGGGTACCGAGAACTCTCCAATGCTCACCCCGTGACCGAGCTGATCAGTCTGATTGTTGGATCACGAGGAGTCGAATCAGCTCAGAGAGCGATTCGCGCAATCTCAGATGCAGTCAAAGAGAACATTAATTCATAACAACGAAGACAAGCGTGTTAATAGTAAGGATTGAGTTATGCTGAAAGCGTTTTTTACCAGTGCAACTGGAATGCGAGCTCAGGAATTGTTGATCGATAACACGGCCAACAATCTTGCCAACGTAAACACCACTGGATTCAAAAAGAGTCATGTGGAGTTTTCTGACTTGATCTACGATGTTTCTAAAGTGCCGGGAGCTCCGATAGGCGATGGCCAATTTGCTCCGATAGGGACGCAAATTGGTAACGGTGTTCGAGTCACGGGAACCACCAACGTGTTCACTCAGGGTGCGCCGATTCAAGACGGCATCGAGACCCATATGGCTATCGAGGGAGAAGGTTTCTTCAAGGTAATAGACACTGCTGATTTGATTGGCTACACCCGAGATGGATCATTTACAAAAAATGTCAACGGAGAATTGGTCAATGCAGCTGGCCTCCGGCTCGAGCCGGGGATCACAATTCCAGAGACTGCAATGGGAGTGACGATTTCCGAGAGCGGTGAGGTTAGTGTTTTGGAGAATGGAGTACCGTCTCCAGTCGGTCAGATTGAGCTTTATCGTTTTGCGAATCCAACTGGTCTGCGGCAAGCTGGCGGAAACCTCTATCAAGTAACCGAAGCGTCAGGTCAAGAGATTGCGGGGAATCCCGGTCGGGATGGATTCGGTAAAATTAGACAATATAGTTTAGAGGGTTCGAACGTTGAAGTCGTCTCGGAAATGGTTTCACTGATTACAGCTCAGCGAGCCTATGAGATTAACTCCCGCGCAATCAAGGCGGGTGACGAAATGCTTTCTACTACCGCCCAGATCGTTCGATAGTTTAGGAAAATGATGCGTAGTAAAAGATTCATCCTGCAAATTTTCATTGGGCTTATCAGTCTTGGTGCCGTCGCCTTTGCGCAAGAGAGCAGGCCGCCGGTTCGTTTAAAAGTAACCGACAATGTGGTCGCGATTCCCAATTCGATCATTCATCTTCATCAAATTGCCGAGATCGAGTGTGAGCAGGTTGGAGTAGCCGACCGAATTGGCGCTATCGATATTGATGAGTTTTCGAGTACCGAGAACGAATTGTCGATTTCGAGTGGTCAATTGGGAATACGTTTGCGCCTTGCGGGTTATCGGCCCAGCGATTTTGAAATTGTTGGCCCCTCGTCAGTTAAGGTGGTCAAAGCGAATCATGTGAGCGCGGGTAACGCGAGAGTAGCTGAATTGAGAGCGAGGCATCTCACTGCATTAAAACCGGCAGGCGTTAAAGCGTTTGAGCCCGAGAAATACCTTGCCGATATGTTACGCAGGAACTTGTTAAAAGAATATTCGATTACCGACTCCGATTTACACGTGAATGTAGAGCAGGTAACAAACTTTCCAACGGATATAGCCGCTTGGGATTCTCTTAAAATCCTGCCAATTGGTCGAGCCGAGTTGCCGCTGGGGAATCAGCAGTTTACCGGGATGATTGATGCAAAGGCAAAGTCAGAAGTCGTTTTTAGAGTTCGAGCAAAGGTGTCGGTGTACCGAGATTTTGCAGTGGCAAAGGACGACATCCCCGCAGGGACGGAATTGACTTTTAGGAATCTGAAATCTGAGCGGCGATTGGTTTCAACACGAACAACAAGCAGCAGCTTTCTGACTTATGTAAACGCACTTGGGAAAACAACGAACAAGGATTTAGAAAAGTATGCATTGCTGAAGCCTTCAAGTGTAAGTCGCATCAAAGCGAGTGAGAGAATCCTAATTAAACGCAACACTCTTATCGACGTAATTGCTCGAAGCGGAAGTTTGAGTGTGGAAATGAAAAATGTAAAGGCTTTGTCCGACGGAGCTTTGGGAGAGAGGATTGAATTCATTCATCCTCGAACCAAGAGAAAAACCAAGGCCCGAGTTCTGGATGCGTACTCTGCTTTGATTGATTGAGTTTTTGATTGTTGGGTATGACTTTTTTTAATGGCTATTATTTAGGTGAGACATTCAATGTTCGAAAGCTACTCTCGAACGATTTTTTATATTTTCCCTCTACTTGCCATCGCAGTTTTGGGAGGTTCGTTAGATTCAGCAGTCGCCCAAACGCCTTCATTTTTTGAAAGAGGAATAAGGGGAGGCGGTGCCAGCTTATTCGGTGATGTTAAGGCGAGGCAACCAGGTGATTTGTTGACCGTGATCATTGAAGAGAAATCGAAAATTGAAAATAAAGATAATCGGTTATTGCGGAAATCAAATTCTGCGAACACTACCAATTCAGGAGATTATGCTCTCTCAGGAGGTATTGGAACGGGTGTTGGCGGTTTGAGTGCGAATGCCAACGCTACAGCAGATCGGGATTTTCAGGGTGACACGAGATACAAGAGTGAGCGGGACTTCTCAGATCGATTCACTGTTTCGGTCGTAGACCGACTCCAAAATGGAAATCTCCTAATTCGCGGGAAACGAATGGTCTCCATGGAGGGGGATGGTCGGGAGTTAATTCTTACGGGGATTGTTCGCTCGGTCGACATTAGCGTGCGCAATCAGATCTCGTCGAAAGACATTGGAGATTTGGAAATACGTTATGCAACCGATCCAAAAGAAGGTGTCGAGAAGCACTTTTTTAATCAGGGTTGGTTGGGGCGGAAATTTAATCGCTGGTGGCCATATTAAATTGATCGCGATGAGTGACGCGTTTACCTGGATGAGATGAACTGGAATGGATTCTAAGATGCCCCGAATGAAAATACTGACAACTCGTACTGCGATGGCGTTTTTGGGTTGCTGCGTCTTCGCTTGGGTGGCTCCGTTATGCCACGGCCAGGTGTCTCCGGATCCCGCTGAGAGCCCTGCGTCCCTTCAAGCTTCAGAACAGCCCGGGGGCCAACCTGAGCAGAAATCTGTTCCAGCCAAGAGAGTGCGGCACCGGGTTAAGGATATTACACGGCTCAGTTCGGATCGAACGAATACGCTCGAAGGCCGCGGTTTGGTTACTGGATTGGGTGCGGGCGGGAGTAACTCGGAGGATACGGCGCAGGAACTACGGAATTATTACAAGCGATGGGGTTTAAATATCGCTGATGTAGCTGAGGGTGGCGTCGCGCTGGTTAACATCTCAGTCGAAGTGCCTGCCAACTACCAAGAAGGAGAGACGTTAACCGGGACGGTGTCGGTACTCGATGAGGCGACGTCATTGTTTGGGGGATATTTACAGAGTGCTCTGCTTTTTCCCATAGGCAGTAAAGATGCCTATGCAGTCGCAAGCGGGGAATTGGTCGTTGGGGGGTTCTCGGCTAAAGGAGATGGTGCAGACATCACGAAGAATCATCCTACCAAGGCGAAAGTTACGGTTCAAATTGAGCGGGCGTTGCAAAATGAGTCGCCATTTTCAGGGAAAACTTTCGATTTATTACTGTTAAACAAAGATCGAGGCACCGCGGTTGCGATCGAAGAAGCCATCAATGCAGTTTTCCCGCGAGCGTCGCGAGGGCTCAATGGCGGGGTCGTTCAGGTCTGTTTTCCTGCTGAATTTGAAAATAACAAGCTGAAGTTTGTCAACCAAATCGAACAGCTTAAAGTGACCACCGACAGCCAAGCCATTGTCATCGTGAATGAGTCTACCGGCGCGATTGTGATTGGTGAAAACGTCAAATTGTCGACGTTTCTTTTTGGCTATGAGGATCTAGTCGTGAAGGTCGCAGAAAATCCCGATGTTTACCAGCCTGGTCCTTTCGCCCCCAGAAGCGCAGAGACGGTAGTAACTCCTAATACCGAAATTAATGTGACCGAATCAGGAGGGAATTACGCATTGATGGAAGAGCAACCAACGGTTCGCGATTTAGCTACTTTATTAAATCAGCTTGGAGTGCCCCCGCGAGATCTTATTCCGATTCTGCTTCAAGCCAGAGACATGGGGGCTTTGCAAGCAGAGTTGATAATTGAGTAGTGATAAAACAGTGGTTGGAAGAGTGAGTTGTTTCAGGTTAACGTCAAAGTGAAACTTATTACGAGAGATTCAAAATGATTGACGGTATTGGAAATTCGATTGGCCTATCACAGGCGATGGCTAGTCAGGTTGGGGGGGATGTCGAAGCTTTGCAGATGGCCAAGGATCGCATCAAAGCCGAAATCAAAAATGAAGCCATCGAAAAAGCAGCGAGTGAATTCGAATCCGTTTTTCTTTCGCTGATGCTAAAGGAAATGCGGAATACTCTCGACAGCGATGAAGGTGGTTTGTTTGGTGGGGATGGCAGTGATACTTATGGTGGTATGTTCGATATGTTCATGGGGCAACATCTTTCGGAGTCGCGTCCTTTAGGAATTGGTGACACAATCAAGGCACACTTGGAAGGGGTGTCGGGCGGTGTTGATCTCGCAAAGGTTGATCTCGCAAAGGTTGCTGAAGTCTACAGCCAGAATTCACCAGTTGGTGTGTAGCGAATTGGGTCAAGCCTATCAGGCGTTGCGACAAAATTGGGATGCGAATTTTTGATTAGTTAAATTAGTATTTAGGCAGTTACAAAAGTTAGCGTGAAGAGGGACTAATGGAAATTCAACAGAAACAACTGATGGAAAAGACGCGGCAAATTATGCAGCATCTTCGACAGGAATCGGTTTTGCTCGACGCTGTGATTGAGTCAAGTCTAGAGGTTCAATCTATTTTGAAAGAGCAGCGAAAGCGTCAGACAGACGAACTGGTTTCCAGTAACAGTGAGGCTGAAGCCGAACAGAAATTAGAAATGACGCGGTCCCATTACGGTAGGAATGAAGAGGTTCGCGCTCGCCTGAACCGCTTGAATTCCGAAATTACCGAGAAGTTTCATCCGGTGCTCGAGGCCCGCAAGCGGTTGCCGCTTCTTTTAAGCGATTTAGAAATGCAGGTGGACACGCCAGTCTCAGTAACGAATTTGTCCCGGAAGATTTCTGAACCATTGAAGAGCGAATTGATGGCGTTGCGAAATGAAGTGAAGACTAAGTACAACGAATTTTCAGCGATCGCGATGGGGAATCAGACGGTACTTGTGTATACGTTGAGCTACTTTGATCAAGTCTTGGCCGGGGGCCGGTCAGGCCTAAATTCGTATGATGCTTCTGGGCAGACGCAAAAGGGATCTCCAGATTCCGGTTTCCTCAAAACAAGTTGTTAGAGTGAAAAAATGAATCTTAATATTGGACTATCTGCGATTCAGGCAAGTCAGTTTGCGATCAATACGATTTCGCATAACTTGGCTAATGCGAGTACCGAAGGGTATCACCGTCAAGACGTCTTGCTGGACACCCGTCGTTCGACAATCGTCGACGGTAAGGTGGCCGGGGCAGGCGTCAATGTCGGTCAATTGCGCCGCATCCGTAACAATATTACCGAAACAGCTTATACCAATTCGACCTCTGATTTAAGCCGAATCGATCAAAGCTTGATGTTGGAGTCACGAATCGAATCAGTTCTCACAGTAGGTGACGGCTCGATTCAGGATGCGATGAATGGACTCTTTGATGAAATGTCCCGGCTCTCTGCAAATCCTGGGGAAATATCACTTCGAAATTCAGTTTTGAATCAGGCGGGGAATTTAGCAAGTCGTATTCGAGAGACTTCCAATCAGTTCGTTGATATTCAAGACGGCGTGAAGCAGCAGATTCAATTGGAGGTCGATACTCTCAATTTCGAAATTGAGGAACTGGTAGACCTGCAAAATCAAATCAACGCTACCCTGGATGATCGAGTCCCCAATGACTTGATGGATAAACGTGATCGACTAGTAAATCAGATTGCCGAGCGAGTCGATGTGCAGAGATTTGAGTTTGTTCAAAATAATATGGGACTGGGATTGGCGGGAAGTTCTGTCAACATTGGGATGACCCCCATTCGTTTTGAAACAGTAACGGATGCTGCTGGAAACATTCAGGTTCAACTTGAGGAAGGCGACCGACCTGTGGAGTTTGCCGGTGGGCGAATCGCTGCACTTCTGGATGTGCACAACAATGTGATCGGTCGCTTTTCGGGTCAGATTGATACTTTTGCCTCGGAACTAATTTCTCAAATGGATCAGTTGCACGCGGTGGGCGTTGGAATCAACGGATCGTTTAAGACACTTCACGGGACGCGGTCGGTTAGCGATGTTGATTTGCCGTTAGCTGATTCGGCTGTCTTTCCCATCGAGTCTGGCGAGCTGTTTGTTACCATTACTTCTCCTTCCGGCGAGCGGCAAACGACTGGGATCTCCATTGATCCGGCCACTGATTCGTTACGTGATGTCGCGACCAAAATCACAACGATTAACAACGTTCAGGCGGTTGTGGACGGAAATACTGGGAAAATGTCGGTGATCGCACAACCTGGTTATCAATTTGATTTTACGGGTCGATTGGAGAGTACACCGGATTTGGCAGGTGTGACCGGAACCTCCATTCCAAGTATAGGGGGAGACTATACCGGTACTGAAAATCAAACCTACACAATCACTGCGCTTGGAACGGGTGAGATTGGCAAGACGGCTGGGTTGAAAGTCCAGGTTGCGGATGCCAGTGGCACAGTGATTGACGAGATCAATGTGGGAGACGGTTATGCCGCCGGGGACCGACTTGAGCTTGGTCAGGGAGTCTCGTTGGAGTTAAGCGTCGGTGATTTAGTGGCGGGTGATAATTTTGAAGTTGTAATGGTCGCGGATCCAGATACCACCGGGGTACTTTCCGCGGTCGGTTTAAATACCTTTTTTTCCGGGCACGATGCGCGCAGCATCGATTTGGATTCCAGGATAAAGGGCAACCCGGATGCAATTGCTACGTCTCAGTCGGGAGATTTGGCCGACACCAACAATCTAAAGGGCCTTATCGAGATGCGAAACCAATTCGTAGCTGGAGAAGGAACAACGTTTGAGAATTTTCTCGGGGAGCTCAACTCTGAAATCGGATTCCGTGTGCAAGCTTCCATTAGTGTGCAGGGTAGTCTTTCTGATTTGAAATTCCAATACGCAACCGAGCGAGATTCTGTTTCGGGAGTCGATGTTAATGAGGAACTCATTAACTTGACCCAATATCAAAAAACTTACGAAGCTGCAGTTCAAGTTGTGCGGGCGATGGAATCAATGCTCGACGAACTGTTTCAGATGGTCAGGTAAATAAATGCTCTTTCGAACGACATCTCAAACGAATACGAATCAGGCAATTCGATTTGTCTCTAATTTTAATTCGAACATTGCCAAATATCAGCGGCAGATTTCATCGGGCGTACGCCTTGAGAGAGCCTCTGACGATCCGGTTTCTTTTCGGCAAGTGACAACGTTGTCGACGCAACTTCAGCATCTTCAATCGGATGCTTTGGCTGTGAATGATACTGAGGCAAAGCTCAATATGAGCGTTCTCAATATGCAACAATCACACGACATTCTGGTTAAGGCAAAATCGCTAGCGCAGCAGGGTGTCCAGGCCAATACGCCCAGTGCACGAAATGCAATCGCAATTGAGGTAGAAAGCCTGCTTGCAAATATGAAGGATATTGCGAGTTCGCAACTGGGCGGTTCGTACTTATATTCGGGAGTTCGAGCGGACCAGCCCCCTTATGATTTTGGGGATCCTGAAGTAGAAGGCGGGCCTTTGGTTGCCGACTATCAGGGCGCGTCGGAAAGTAGTTATGCCTACATCGGGACAAGGGTGGCAATCGAAACCTTTTATGCGGGAGACGAAGTTTTTGAAAGTGGTGATCGGGGGGAGATGCTGGTCTACGGAGATACCGGTGCGAAAAACGGCGCCGGAACCGACAGCATGGTCGGAAGAGCAAATTTATTGGTGTCGCATACCTTGACCACTTATGACGGAACCTCTGGTGTTTCACCCGGAGCGAGTTCTGTTGATGGGGATACCGTGCTGGGTCCGGCAGGCGATAATCAAATTACGGTTGTCGATACCAGCGGAACTGGAACGTCCGGCACCGTTCAGTTAAATGGTGGCGAGCCCATTCCTTGGTCAAGCACCGATGTTGATTTGCAAATCGTTGATTCCAACGGACGGCATGTTTATCTCGATATGAGTTCTGTCATTCCGGGGTTTAGTGGCACGGACGGTTTGACAGCAGATGGAACTATCAGTGTGGACGGTGGTGTTACCAGT
>Ga0208947_1000323_pt1 | contig 24907 bp, 18 predicted proteins | sample AOAMet1_04_M0_20_2_FD_188226 | JGI IMG/M metagenome (GOLD analysis project Ga0208947, IMG submission 188226) | Ammonia-oxidizing marine microbial communities from Monterey Bay, California, USA - CAN11_04_M0_20 (SPAdes) | ecosystem: Environmental > Aquatic > Marine > Intertidal zone | place... | reverse complement strand
GTTAGAGCTAATATCTTTGCTGCAAAACTACCCAGATGTTATTAGTCAAGCAGCTGAAAAAAGGTCTGTGCACCAACTATCCAATTACCTGAAAGACCTTGCTCAGGTTTTTCATTCATATTATGGAGTACAAAAATTTGTTGTTAGTGATGATGAAATAAGAAACCCAATGATTTTACTGCTCCAATGTGTGTCCATTGTTATTGTTGATGGGTTAAAAATACTTGGGGTCTCAGCCCCAAAAAAAATGTAGGCTTATTTCTTTTTGTATTGAATTAATATTTTTAAATTTTGACTTATTACTAGTTTTTGCATTTGTTTCTATATTGTTTTTCTCAATAAAATTTATTACATCTTTTTCTTTAATTATTCTTTTGAGATGTAAAAAATTATCTAAACTTATAGAATTGTCTTTAATTAATTTTTCAAGTTTTACTAATTTATTTTTTTCAGTTGACACAATTTTATTAACAGGAATATTAGTCATCATTGAAACAACATCAGCAATTTCATTTTCATCAACTTTCACCCTGTTTGATTTTGAATCTTCATGCCATCTATTTTGAGCTTCAATTAACTTTTTTTCAACTCTTTTTTCATCGTCACGAAGCTTAGCTGCTTCCTCATATTTCTGTTTTTTTACAACAGAGTTTTTTAGTTCTCTAACATCCTCTAGTTGTTTCTCCATTAGAACAACTTCTTCTGGGACATCCATATTGTTTATATGAGCTCTAGATCCAGCTTCATCTAATGCATCAATGGCTTTATCTGGAAGAAATCTGTCTGTAATGTATCTTTGACTGAGCTCTACACAAGCAACTAATGCTTCATCAGTATAGTTCACATTATGATGAGATTCATATTTATCTTTTATATTTCTCAAAATTTCAATTGTTTCCTCCTTATTAGTTTCTTCTACAAGAATTTTTTGAAATCTTCTTTCAAGAGCACCGTCTTTTTCAATGTGTTGACTGTATTCGTTTAATGTTGTAGCACCTATACATTGTATTTCACCTCTAGCTAAGGCAGGTTTGAACATATTAGATGCATCTAGGCTACCTGTAGCACCTCCAGCACCAACTATTGTATGAATTTCATCAATAAATAAAATTACATTTCTATTTTTTTCAAGCTCATTCATTACAGCTTTCATTCTTTCCTCAAATTGTCCTCTATATTTTGTCCCAGCTACTAAACTTGCAAGATCAAGAGTTATCACCCTTTTTCCATATAAGATTCTTGAAACTTTTTTCTGAATTATTCTAAGAGCTAAACCTTCAGCAATAGCTGACTTTCCTACACCAGGCTCTCCTATTAAAAGAGGATTATTCTTTTTTCTTCTACTTAGTATCTGAGATACTCTTTGAATCTCTTTATCTCTACCTATTACAGGATCTAATTTGTTAGATTCAGCAAGTGCAGTCATATCTCTTCCAAAATTATCCAATACAGGAGTTTTAGTGTTAGAAGTTGATTTTGATTTTTGTTTAGTTGAAAATGGATTTTTAGAAGACTCTTCTGAATCATCTTTTTCATCTGGAAAAGCAGAAGATGTAGGATATTCTATTATATCGTCAGATCCACCTTCATTTATCATAGATTTAAATTTTTCTTTAACGTTGTCATAACTAATATCCATTTTAGATAAGACCTTAGTAATAGGATCGTTATCATTTCTTAAAATGCATAATAGTAAATGAGCAGTATTAATATTTGTGCTTTGAAAAAGCTTTGCCTCTAAAAAAGTTGTTTTAAGTGCTCTTTCTGCTTGCCTAGTTAGATGTAGGTTCTTCTTTTCATTTAACCCAATAGATGAACTATCAATAATTGCAGGATTTAATAGCTCAACTTTCTTTCTAAGTTCGTTAAGGTTTACTTCAATTGAATTCAGAATTGATATAGCTTTACCGCCGCCATCTCTAAGCATTCCAAGAAGTAAATGCTCGGTTCCTATTTGTTTATGACCTAATCTTAAAGCCTCTTCCTTACTGTAGGAAATCACATCTTTAACTCTAGAAGAAAAATTATCATCCATTATCAATTATTTGTTGACTAAAATATACCATTAATATAAATAAACAAAGAAAATGATTACACTAATTGTTTATTTTGAGATAAAACTTTTCAATTTATAATGTTAATAAATATTCTTTTTTTGTATCACTTTATTTAATAATAATAACCCTTGATTATTTATTTTAGCAATAATATATTGTTATGGAAAAAGAAAAATTAATACCAATAAAAATTGAAGATGAAATGAAGTCAGCTTACATCGATTATTCGATGTCTGTTATTGTCTCAAGAGCCCTTCCAGATGTAAGAGACGGTCTAAAGCCTGTTCATAGAAGAGTGCTGTTTGGTATGAATGAAATGGGAGTTAGATCAACATCATCTTACAAAAAATCTGCCAGAATAGTTGGAGACGTTATGGGTAAATATCATCCTCATGGTGATAGTTCAGTATACGATACTATGGTAAGAATGGCTCAAGAATGGAGCTTGAGATATAATTTAGTAGATGGACAAGGAAATTTTGGATCTGTAGATGGTGATAGTCCAGCCGCAATGAGATATACAGAGGCTAGAATGCAAAAAATATCAGAAGATCTATTATCTGATATTGATAAGGAGACTGTAGATTTTCAGCTTAATTTTGATGATACCATTATGGAGCCCACAGTTCTTCCAACTAGAGTTCCTGCTTTAATTATAAATGGAGCTTCTGGAATTGCAGTTGGAATGGCTACAAATATGCCTCCCCATAATCTTTCTGAAGTTATAGATGGAATTATGCAATATATCGATAATAATGATGTTACAATTGATGAGCTTATTAACCATATAAAAGCTCCTGACTTTCCAACAGGTGGAACAATTTATGGTTATGATGGAGTTAAGGAAGCCTTCCACACAGGAAAGGGGAGGGTAGTAATGAGAGGAAAAGCAATTATTGAAAATGTCAATGACAGAGAATGTATTATAGTATCTGAAATTCCATATCAGGTTAATAAGGCTGATATGATTAAAAAAACTGCAGATTTAATTAATGATGGAAAAATTGAAGGTATTTCTACAATTAGAGATGAGTCAGATAGAAATGGAATGAGAATTGTGTATGTACTTAAAAGAGATTCAATTCCAAATATAGTTTTAAATAAACTTTATAAGTATACTTCTCTACAATCCTCATTTAGTGTTAACAATGTTGCTCTTGTAAATGGAAGACCACAGCTTTTAAATCTTAAAGATTTAATTCATCATTTTGTTGATCATAGACATGATGTAGTTGTAAAAAGGACTAACTACGAACTGAAGAAAGCTGAGCAAAGAGCTCATATATTAGAAGGTTTAATTATTGCAAGTGATAATATTGATGATGTTATAGATTTAATCAAAAAATCTTCAAACGCAGAAGAAGCAAGATTAAAACTTGAAAAAAAATATAAACTTTCTGAGATACAAGCTAAGGCTATAATTGAGATGAGGTTAAGACAGTTAACAGGTCTGGAGCAAAACAAATTAAGAGAAGAGTATGACGAACTTAAAAAAATAATTAAAGGCTTTAAAGAATTGTTAGATAGTAAGCCTATGAGAATGAATCTTATTAAAGAAGAGTTGTCTGTTATTAAAGAAAAATATGGAGATGAGAGAAGATCTGTAATTGAATATGCAGGTGGTGATTTTAGGGTTGAAGATATTATTCCAGATGAAAAAGTTGTAATAACTATATCTCATGCTGGTTATATAAAGAGAACTCCTCTTACAGAATATAAAACTCAAAATAGGGGAGGTGTTGGTCAAAAAGCATCTAAAACTAGAGATGAAGACTTTTTAGAGGACTTATTTGTAGGCACAAATCACCAATACATGTTGTTTTTTACTCAAAAAGGTAAATGTTTCTGGATGAGAGTTTATGAGATTCCTGAAGGTTCAAAGAATTCAAAGGGAAGAGCTATTCAAAATCTCATCAATATAGAACAAGATGATAGAATTAAAGCTTTTATCTGTACTCAAGACTTGAAAGATGAAGAGTATGTAAATAGTAATTATGTAATTATGGCTACAAAAATGGGTCAAGTAAAGAAAACTTCTTTAGAACAATATTCTAGACCTAGATCTAATGGCATAAATGCCATTACAATCAAAGAAGGAGACGAACTACTAGCGGCTAAACTGACAAATGGAAACAGTCAAATTATGCTTGCTGTTCAATCTGGAAAAGCAATCAGATTTGAAGAAAGTAAAACTAGGCCGATGGGAAGAAATGCTTCTGGAGTTAGAGGGATTAGGTTGAAAGATAGTAAAGATGTGGTTGTTGGAATGATTTCGGTGAATGATATGGACGCTAATATATTAGTTGTTTCTGAAAATGGTTATGGTAAAAGATCATCTCTTGAAGACTATAGATTAACTAATAGGGGAGGTAAAGGTGTAAAAACTATATCTATTACAGAAAAAACTGGTAAATTAGTGACCTTAAAAAGTGTCTCTGACAATGACGATTTAATGATTATTAATAAATCAGGTATTGCAATTAGAATGCAAGTTGAAGATCTTAGAGTTATGGGAAGAGCAACTCAGGGTGTTAAGGTTATCAGTATAAAAGATGGTGATAGCATTGCAGCTGTTGCTAAAGTTATGAAAGATGATGATGATCTTGAAGATATTAATGAAATTGAATTTACAGGAGATACTGTTTAAATAATAAAAACATGAAAAAACTTATACTATTTATTTTACTAATTGCATTCTCTTTTGCAAATGCTCAGAAGAAAGAACTTAGAAATGCAAATAAATTCTTTACTGCTGGAGAGTATTCTTCAGCAATTGATCTTCTTGAATCTTCTGTGGATTTGTTTGATTCAAGTGATGATAAAATTAAGGCGCAAGTAATGTTTCTATATGGTAAGCTTCACACATCTATGGATGATTTTGAATTAGCTATTAAAGCCTTTGATATGTCAAAAAACTTAGGGACTAGTGATCAATTATTAAATCCTGAGATAAATAGACTTGAAACTGCAATAATTACTAGCGCTGTTGGTGATAATGAAACTGAAAATTTTAGTAGTGCAGCTGTAAAGCTTAAATTGGTTTATGATTTAAATACTGAAACAAATAAAGAATATTTATATTATGCTGCCTCCTCTGCTGTTAACTCACTCGATTATCCATTAGCTCTTGAGTATTATGAATTACTAAGAGATATTAAATATGATGGTATTGAAACAAAATTTTTTATTACTGAAGTATCTTCTGGAAATGAAATCGAGATAAATTCTGAAACAGAATTTAATTTATTACAAAAATCAAAAGAGTATGATAATGCCAGAGAAGAAGATACAGATTCAAAGTTTCCAGAAATAGTTAAAAACATTGCACTTATTTATAAAGAGTTAGGTCAAAATGATAAAGCATTAGCTGCAATTGAAGCTGCTAGATTATCCAATCCTGATGATGTAGGTCTTATAATGACTGCTGCAAATATTTATTTTGAACTTGGAAATAAAGAAGCCTTTAAGGTGGCAATGTCTGAAGCTATTGAAAAAGAACCAAATAACCCTATTCTATACTATAACTTAGGTGTAGTAAGTTCTGATCTTGGAGAAAAAGATGATGCAATTTCTTATTATGAAAAATCAATAGACCTAGATCCTACTAATGAAAATAGTTACTTGAACTTAGTTGCTCTAATTCTAGAAGGTGAACAAGATATTGTAAGTCAGATGAATAGTTTAGGTACCTCTAGGTCTGATAATTTAAAATATGATCAGCTTAAGGAGTCTAGAGAAAATCTATATAAACAATGTATTCCTATTCTAAAGGATTTGATAGCTATTAATAATAATATTGAAGCTATTAGAACTCTTATGAATATCTACGGAACTATTGGTGATAATGCTGGCTATATGGAGATGAAAAATCTTTTGGAACAACAAGATTAAATATTTCTTTTTCAGGTCATTTTTTTATCTAAATTTGTAAACTCTTTTGGAGAGGTGCCAGAGTGGTAATGGAGCAGATTGCTAATCTGTCAACGTGTAAACGTTGCCTGGGTTCGAATCCCAGTCTCTCCGCATAATGGTCGCGTAGCTCAGCTGGATAGAGCATCTGCCTTCTAAGCAGACGGTCATAGGTTCGAATCCTATCGCGATCACTTCTTTTTATATAATAAGATTGTTTAAAGTCATAAATTACTTTGAACAATCTTTTTTTATATTGTAGGATAATAATGATGAAAAAAATAATAATTCTTATTATTCTAGTATGTTTCTCCTGTAAACCTCAAACAGATATTGACCTAAATCCAAATTTTGTTTTTATTCTAGCAGATGATTTAGGTTATGGTGAATTAGGAATATTTGGTCAAAAGATGATAGAAACTCCAAATATAGACCAGTTAGCTAAAGAAGGAATGATACTCACAGATCATTATACTGGATCACCTGTTTGTGCCCCCGCTCGTGCTGTATTATTAACAGGTCTTCATTCTGGGAATAATCCAATAAGAGGGAATGATGAGTGGAAAGAAAGAGGAGATGTATGGAGTTTTCAAGCTATGTTAGACAACCCAGAACTTGAAGGTCAACGCCCAATGCCAGATTCAATAGTTACTGTAGCAAAATTCCTACAATCGAAAGGATACAAAACAGGAATGGTTGGAAAATGGGGCCTAGGAGCTCCAAATACCAATAGTATTCCAAATAATAAAGGTTTTGATTTTTTTTATGGATATAATTGTCAGAGACAAGCTCATACACTTTATCCTAGTCATTTATGGAGAAATAAAGAAAGACATATTTTAGATAATAAGATAGTTACTAAAGGTAGACTTCAAAAAGGACTAGATCCATACAATTCAGAAACTTATAATCCATATAATCAAAATGATTATGCTCCAACCTTAATGCATAATGAAGCATTAAGGTTTTTAGAAAGAAATAAAGAAAACAATTTCTTTCTCTATTATGCTTCTCCTATTCCACATCTTCCACTTCAAGCACCAAAGAAATGGGTGAATTATTATCATGAAAAATTCGGAGAAGAAGAACCATATACTGGTGGGTCTGGTTACTATCCTAACCAATACCCAAAAGCAACTTACGCAGCAATGATTTCTTATTTAGATCAACAGGTAGGGGAAATAATTAAAAAATTAAAAGAAATTGACGAATACGATAATACGTTCATAGTTTTTACAAGTGACAATGGTCCTACCCATTTAGATCATGTTGATATTAATTTCTTTAATAGTGCAGGACCTTTTGTAAACTCAAAAAACACTGTTAAGGGGAATGTCAATGAAGGGGGGATAAGAGTTCCAACAATTGTAACTTGGCCTAAAAAAATTAAACCTGGTTCCTATTCAGACCATCCAAGCACATTCTATGATTATTTTGCAACAGTATCTGATATTATTGATGAGGAACTTCCTTATTCAATAGACGGTGTAAGTTATTACCCTACACTTATAGATGAAAAACAGGATAAACATGATTATCTCTATTGGGAGTTTCCTGCCTATGGAGGGCAACAGGCTATTAGAATTAATAAATGGAAAGGTATAAAGAAGAATTTATTTGAGGGCCCATCAAAAATTCAACTTTATAATTTAAATGATGATCCAAAAGAATTAAATGATGTTGCTTTGGAGTATCCTGAAATTGTAACTAAAATGGAAAATCTAATGAAAGAGGCTCATACAACTCCGAAAATGGATAAATTTAAAATACCTGTTTTAGATCAGCAATAGTAAAATATAACAAATAGTTTTTCTTATAAAAGCTCTATTTTAGTTTTTCAAATATTTATTTACTCTAGAACTAGATTTTCAATATTTGAAAAATCTCTACCTCTGATTTTTACAAAACTTTCAATCATTTCCTTTAATTTCTCAGGCTCTCTTTCTGAAAGGTCAGTTCTTTGTGAAGGGTCATCTTTTAAATTATATAGTTTAAAATCCATTGAATTTCCTAACTCTATATTTACATATTTTGAAATTGCTTGTCCTTTGTAAGGGGGGATCATTACCCAATCTCCTTTTCTATAAGCAGTTCTAGTAGAAGCCTCAAGAATTAGTTCTTCTCTACCATTCCCTTTATTTCTTAAAATCAGATTAGATAAGTCTTTGCCATCACTTGATTTATATTCTGCCCCAACTATTTCAGAGATTGAATTAAAAAGATCTATTTGTGATATCAACTCATCTGAAATCCCTGGTTTTATTTTTCCTTTCCAATAAGTAATAAATGGAACTCTTGTTCCAGCCTCAAAAAGGCTATATTTACCACCTCTTAATTCACCAGAAGGAGTATGATCTCCAAGCTTTTCGACAGCATCATCATAATATCCATCATTTAGAACAGGTCCATTATCACTAGAAAAAATTATTAATGTATTCTCTAAAATTCCCTCTGTTTCTAAAGTTTTGTACAACTCTCCTATGCACCAATCTGCTTCAATAATAACATCTCCTCTTGGTCCCATTCCAGAGAGACCTTCAAATCTTGGGTGTGGTGTTCTTGGAACATGAGGCTGTTGAAGAGCATAGAAAAGAAAGAAAGGGTTATCTTTATTTTCTTTAATATATTCCTGAGCTTTTATTAAAAAATGATCTGCCATATCAATATCACTCCATAATGCTTTCTCACCTCCTTTCATATATCCAATTCTTGGAACACCATTAACGATGGATCCATTATGTCCATGATGCCATTTCATACTTGTTAGTTCAGGGTTTTTTAATCCAGTTGGGAGACCATAATCATCATGTTTGTTTTGGTGAAAAAAATTAACATCTATAGGGTCATCTGGATCAAGATTTACAACATTACCATTTTCTATATAAACAGTTGGAACTCGATCCTGCGTATCAGGCATTATATGAGAATAATCAAACCCTACTTGATTGGGTCCAGGAGATATATAAGAATTATAATCTATTATACCTGATCCTGCAACTCCATCTCCAGATCCTAAGCCAAGATGCCACTTTCCTACAATCCCTGTATGATAACCTTTGTTTTTTAAAATTTTAGGGATTGTTATTTCGGTAGTATCAATAACCAATGACCCTCCAGTAATAACTCTAAGATCAGTTTTTCTCCAAGGATATGTACCAGTTAAAAGAGCATATCTACTTGGGCTACAAGTTGCTGAAGAAGCATATCCATTGTTAAATCTTATTCCCTCATTTGCTAATTTATCAATATTTGGAGTGTTTAAAGTTCCTTTAGAATAAGCACTTACATCTCCATAACCTAAATCATCAGTATATATGATTATAATATTTGGATTTTTACTTGAATAGTTTTTTTCTGATTTGCACCCTAAAAAAAGTGAAATAAAAAAAATAAGACATAGTTGATTAATTAATTTAGAAGTCATGTTTGAATATTATTAGTTATTTATTCTCTCAGTAATTTTTTGATTAATTATAAGAAAATTTATACTATCTACAAACTTTTGATTATAATCAGGGTTTTTTTCTAATGGTATTGGAGCATTATTAGCTTCTCTCCATTTATTTAAATCGTGATAAAGCTCTTTTGTTTTTTTTAGATTTGTTTTGCTTAAATCAGTAGATTCAGAAATATCTTCTTCTATGTTATAAAGTTCTATTTTTCCATCCTCAAAGTAATGATGTAATTTCCAATTATCTTTAATTATTACTGATCCAGGTCTAGTCCTAAATAGAGGATCAGTTCCATTATCAAGATGAACATTATAAGCCTCTAAATAAACAGGAAAATGATAAAATAAACTTCTATTTTCAAATGTTTTTCCCTTGAAAATTGGATTTAAATCTAATCCATCTAGATGTAAGTTTTTATTTTTATGTCCTATTATTTTTTTTATTGTTGGAAAAAAATCAATATTACTAACTCTTTCATATGATTCACTTTCTTCTTTTATTTTACCTTTCCATGAGAAAATTAAAGGTACTTTAATCCCTCCCTCATAATATGAGCCTTTTCCAGCTTTTAGTGGAAATTGATTTGATATTGCTCTAATTCCTCCATTATCAGAAGTAAAAATAATCAAAGTCTTCTCTGATAGATTTAATTCTTCAATTGTATTTAAAATTTTACCTATGTTTTCATCAAGTGACTCAATCATACCAGCATAATCAGGGCGATTATGATTTTCATCACCACCTTTATTTAAATATTTTTCTTGATATTCCTTTTTTGATTGAATTGGAGTATGTACAGAATAGAATGGAACATATGCAAAAAATGTTTCATTTTGGTTATAATTAATAAAACTTACAACTTCATTGCCTATCCTATCAGTAAGATACTCTCCTATTGGACCATCCTCAAGATTTGGATTTACATATGGAGAAAAATATCCTCCAGGTCCTCCGCTTTTATTACCCCCAACGTTTATATCAAAACCATTATCCTCTGGAAAAAATCCTTGAGATCCTAAATGCCATTTTCCAAAATGTCCAGTAACATATCCTTCATTTTTTAACATTTCTGGAATTAAAAAATATCTTAAATCAAGAATAGTTTCATTTCTTATTGGAATTATTTTTCGAGTTTTTTTATTTCCTCTTTCTGAAGCACCAACTGTATAAATGCCATGATGAGTATTATATCTTCCTGAAAGCATTGTGGCCCTACTAGGAGCACAATTTGCAGCAGATGCATATCCATTATAAAATGTCATCCCGCTCCTAGAAAGCTTATCAATATTAGGAGTCTCATAATATTTAGAACCCATATAGGATAGATCATTCCATCCTAAGTCATCTGCTACAATTAAAACAATATTTGGATTTTCATTTTTATTCTCAATAGTTTGACAAGAGAAAAATAAGCTTATAAAGAGTAAGATTAGTATTTTTCTCATAATGACTTATGCTGAAAGCAAATTTTATTTATATTCAACTTATAAAGCTTGGTTTTTAAAGAAATATATTGAATAAATCATAGAATGAAACAACTTTTTAAATTTCTTTTTGTTTTTTCAGTTGTATTGGGATGTAATTCAAATAACTCAAGGCCTAATGTGATTTTTATATTAGTTGATGACTTAGGATGGAATGATCTAGGTTACTCTGGTAGCGCATTTTATGAGACTCCTAATATTGATAAGTTATCTAAAGAAAGCTTTCAATTTACCAATGCATATGCTGCAAGTCCAGTTTGTTCTCCTACAAGAGCTTCAATTATGACTGGAAAACATCCTGCAAGAGTAAATATAACAGATTGGATTCCAGGTCTTGACCCACAAAATAGAGCTCTCCTGGGGCCAAAAGACCTTCATAATTTACCATTAGAAGAAATTACAATTGCTGAAAAATTAAAAGAATCTGGATACAATACATTCTATGTAGGAAAATGGCATTTAGGATCTCAAGGATTTTTTCCAGAGGATAATGGTTTTGATGTAAACATTGGAGGTTTTGAAAAGGGGAGTCCAATGGGAGGGTATTACTCACCATATAAAAACCCAAAATTAAATGATGGTCCTAAAGGAGAATATCTTACAGACAGACTAACAGATGAATCTATCAAATTAATTAAAAGCCATAATAAAAATGAGCCATTTGCTTTGTTTCTATCATTTTACAATGTTCATACACCTATTGAGGCAAATAAGAAACATATAGATTATTTCAGTAAAAAATTATCTCAAATGGATAATAATGAAGTTAGAACAAAAAGTGAAGGAAATGCAATTACAAGATTAAATCATACCAATACAGAATACGCATCAATGGTTTATGCTGTGGATGAAAATGTTGGAAAACTTATTAAAACTCTTAAGGATAGTGATTTGTATGAAAATTCACTTATAATATTTACATCTGACAATGGTGGACTGTCAACTCTAAAGAAGATTGCACCAACTTCAGTTTATCCTTTAAGAGCTGGTAAAGGATGGCTTTATGAAGGAGGAATAAGGATTCCGCAGCTAATTAAATCGCCAGGAAATACAGATAATGTAATAGTTAATGATATAACAGCCTCTTATGATTTATTTCCAACTATACTAGACTTCGCTGGAATTAAAAATAATATAGATATTGATGGTATTAGCTTAACACCAATCCTAAAAGAACAATCTGAGATTGAAAGAGAAGATGTTTTTTGGCATTTTCCTCATTATCATGGGAGTCTATGGAAACCAGGCTCAGCGATCAGATCTGGGGATTGGAAACTAGTTTTTCATTATGAATCTAATAATGCTGAATTATTTAATTTAAAAGAAGATCCTGGGGAAATAAATGATTTATCTTTATTATTTGAAGAGAAAAAGCAAATTTTATTAAATAAATTAAACAATTTAAAGAATGAAACAAATGCAAATAAAGTTTCAATAAACCCTAACTTTAAAAACTAAAATAATGAAATATTATTCCTTTAAATTATTGTTTATTGTCTTTTTTATTATAGGTTGTACTAGTGATATAGACACCAAGATAAAGCCGAATATATTATTTATCATGTCTGATGATCATGCTTATCAGGCAATAAGTGCATATGATGATAGGCTAATCCAAACTCCAAATATTGATAGAATTGCTAAAGAGGGTATGTTGTTTACTAATGCTTCTGTAACAAATTCAATATGTGCACCTTCTCGAGCAGTTATACTAACGGGTAAACACAGTCATATTAATGGAAAAATAGATAACATTGCAAAATTTGATGATTCTCAAATGACTTTTCCTCAATTATTTAAAGAGGCTGGATACCAGACAGCTATGTTTGGTAAACTTCATTTTGGAAATAACCCAAAAGGAATTGATGATTTTCAAATACTGCCAGGACAGGGTGATTATATAAATCCTAGGTTTCTAGGAAAAGATAAAGACACCATAATTACAGGATATGTTACAGATATAATTACTGATTTAACATTAAACTGGTTTAAAACCAAAAGAGATAAAAATAAACCGTTTTTGACTTTTTATCTCCATAAAGCTCCACACAGGGCATGGTGGCCAAGTCCAGAAAAATTTGCTGAGTTTTATGAGAGGGAATTCCCTGAACCTGAAAATTTATATGATGATTATTCAGGGAGGGGAACTGCTGCAAAAACAGCAGAAATGAATATTTTAACTCATATGCAATACATGCAGGACAGCAAAGTTAGACCAACGACTTTTGAAAAAATGGGGAAGGTTGAGCCTGAAATTCTTTATGCTAGAGGTGATGGAACTTTTTTTGAACCAACTTCTAATTCTTTCAATAATAGGTACAACAGAGCTAATGAAGAACAAAAGAAAAAATATGATGTTACTCTAGATAAGATAAGTGAAGATTTTAAAACTAATTGGCCAAATATGAATGATAAAGAAAAAATGAATTGGAAATTTCAGAGATATATGCAGGACTATTTAGCAACTATATCGTCAGTTGATGATAATATAGGTAGAGTTTTAGATTATTTAGAAGAAACAGGATTAGATGAAAATACAATTGTTGTTTACACATCAGATCAAGGATTTTATCTTGGTGAACATGGTTGGTTTGATAAGAGATTTATTTATGATGAATCTTTTAAGACACCATTAATGATTAGGTGGCCTAATGAGATAAAACCAGGGACAACAAATGAAGAAATGGTTCAAAACTTAGATTTTGCTCAAACCTTTTTAGAGGCAGCTATGATTGAATCTCCAGAAGATATGCAAGGTGAAAGCCTAATCCCATTACTAAAAGGTGATAATAAAAAATGGAATAGAGATGCAGTTTATTATCATTATTATGAATACCCATCAGTTCATATGGCTAAAAGACATTATGGAATTGTAAATAAAGAATTTAAGCTAGTTCACTTTTATTATGATGTGGATGAGTGGGAATTATACGATCGTATAAATGATCCTAATGAGATGAATAATGTCTATAATAATCCGGATTATCAAGATGTTGTTAAGAAGCTAACAGCTGAATTAAAGGAGATGAGAATAAAATACAAAGATTCTGAAGAATTGGATAGAAGCTTTATTTATGATTAAACTAGAAAAAAGTACTTGAAATAGACGTTTAGAATAAATATTTTTAAATTTAATGTTTAATGAAAAAAATTTACCTACTTTCTTTACTTTTTTTAACCTTTTGTTCTAATGTTGAGGAAAAAAGCTTAAATACTGTCACTGTTAAACAGTTTAAAGAGTTTATTAATGCTACAGGTTATGAAACTGATGCCGAAAGATATGGATGGTCAATAGTACAATTAAATGTTTATGATTACAAAATTGTTGATGGAGCAACATGGTTGAGACCTGATGGAGATAATCTTACGATAGACAGCCTGCCAGTTACTCAAGTCAGTTATAAGGATGCTGTTGAATATTGTAAATGGGCTGGTGTTAGTCTTCCAACTTACGAACAATATTGGAAATTGGTTTCTTCTGATGAACGCTTAATCGTTTCAGATAACAAGTATCCTATATCTCCTGTTGAAGAAGTAAACATAATAGGAAATGTTTGGGACATAACAGAATCTATAAATTCAGATCAGGTAAGGTTAGCTGGAGGATCTCTCTTTTGTTCAATAGACACATGTCATGGAACACAAGAGGATAGAGAGTTATATGTAGATAAAGAAACTGGAAACATTCATATTGGATTCAGTGTTTTAAGTGAATAAAATGAAATATACACCTAACAAAATAAATAGATGGATGCTTTTTAAGCTTCCTGCTGCATGGTTAACTGGTGTAAGACTGACTTTGATTAATGAAGTTAAATGTGAAGTCAAAGTTAGATTTAAATGGATTAATCAAAATCCTTATAGATCTATGTTTTGGGCTGTTCAGGCAATGGCTGCAGAGCTTACAACAGGTATGCTTTTAACAAAATCTATTCAAGATTCAAATACTGATATCTCAATGTTACTTGTAAGTAATAAATCAAGCTTTTATAAAAAAGCAGTAGGTAAAATAACTTTTGTTTGTGATGAAGGAGAGATTGCTAAACAATTAATTAATTCGACTATACAAAATACTACATCTAAGGCTTGGTTTAAGGCTAAAGGATATGATGAATTAGGAGATCAAGTCTCTGAATTTGATTTTGAATGGTCATGTAAAAAAAGAAAAAATGGATAAAGATTTTTATACTAAACTTAATATGCCTGTAATTGCAGCACCACTATTTTTAATATCGGGTCCAAAACTTGTTATAGAATGTTGTAAAAGTGGAATAGTTGGAACTTTTCCAGCATTAAATCAAAGAACTTCTGAAGGATTTGAAGATTGGGTTGTTCAAATAAAAGATGAATTGAATAAGTATGAAAAGGAAACTGGAATTAAACCTGCTCCTTTTGGTGTTAACTTAATTGTTCATCCATCTAACATTAGAATTAAGGCTGATTTAGATATTTGTGTAAAGCATAAAGTACCACTTATAATTACTTCATTAGGGGCAGTTCCTGATATAGTTAAAGCCATTCATAGTTACGGAGGTCTCGTTTATCATGATATAATCAAAAAAAGACATGCTGAGAAAGCTGCAGAAGCTAATGTAGATGGTTTAGTATTAGTAACAGCTGGAGCTGGAGGACATTCTGGATTAAAGAATCCAATGGCTATGATTTCATTAATAAAAGAATTTTTTAATAAAACAATCATTTTATCAGGTTCAATATCTAATGGAAGAGATATAGCATCTGCTCTTCAAATGGGTGCTGATATTGCATATATGGGGACTAGATTTATAAATACAAAAGAGAGCATGGCTGAAGATGCATACAAGGAGATGATTATCAATTCTACAGCTGAAGACATTGTTTATACAGCTGCTGTTTCTGGTGTACATGCAAATTTCTTAAGACCTAGTCTTGAAGCTATGGGTGTTACGGAAGATGTTTGGAATAATTCAAAAAAAATCGATTTTGGAAAGGATATGGCAGAAGCAGAAGCAAAAGCATGGAAAACTATATGGTCTGCTGGTCATGGAGTAACTTCAATTAAAGATAATCCATCTACTAAAGATTTAATTAATAAACTAAAGGAAGAATTTATTCAGTCAATAGAATCTCAACAGAATAATTTAGATTTTAGTAAAAATATTTATTAATTAGTTAAAGTCTTTATAGCAGATATAGCATAAATAGCAGCTGTTTCAGATCTTAACCTATTTTTTCCCAAAGTAATTTCGGTAATATTATTTTTTTTAGCCTCATCTATTTCTTTATCTGAAAATCCTCCTTCAGGTCCTATTAAAAAACAAACACTTTTACTTTTTATGAGCTTTGTTTCCAACTTATTTACTGTTTTCATATTTGCCATAATCTTTTCATCAGTATTCTTTGAAATAAAATTTAGATAATTATCTACATCATTTATAATAGGTTTATAGCATTGATTTGATTGCTTCATTGAACTAATTATTATTCTCTCTAATCTTTCAATATTAACTTTCTTTTTCTCACTAAATTCAGAAATAATCGGAGTTATTTGATTAATCCCTAGCTCAGTAGCTTTTTCAACAAACCACTCAAATCTTGAAGGATTTTTTAAAGGAGAAATTGCAACATGAATTGAAATTTCTTCAGCTTTATAATTAGTGACTTTTTTAATTTCTACTTTAATTTCTCTACCGTTTTCAACTATTACTGCATCACAAATAGAACCTTTACCATTAGTTATTTTTATTATATCACCTATTTTTTTTCTAAAAGCTTTAGTAATATGTTTACTATCAGTTTGATTAATAGTAATTAACCTGCTGTCTTTGTCAAAATTTGAATAAAATAAGTCCATTAGAAAGTTAACCTTGGTGAAGGCGTAGAGTTTAAACTTGATTTAACGGAGTCTTTATACTTTAGATGTCCAACTATTCCAATCATAGCAGCGTTATCAGTTGTGTATTGAAGTTCTGGAATAAAAACTTTCCAGTTATTTAGTTTTGAAGCTTTGTCTAATCTGTTTTTTAAATATGAATTAGCAGATACTCCTCCACCAAAAACTATTGTATTTAAGTTATTTTTTATTGATAGTATTTCAATTTTACTTAATAAGTTATCTATTAAATTTTTTTGAATTGATGCACATATATCATTTAGATTTTCATCTATAAAGTTTTGATTTTTAGTTTTTTCTTTATGAAGAAAATTTATAAATGCAGTTTTTGTTCCACTATAGCTAATATCACCACCTTTAACTTTAGGTAAAGGAAATTTGTATTTCAATTCGTTTCCACTTTTTGAAAGCTTATCTATTTCAGGACCAGCAGGATATCCTAAACCAATTTTTTTTCCACATTTATCAAATGCTTCTCCTATTGCATCATCTAAAGTTTGTCCTAAAATTTTCATTTTAAAGTAATCTTCTACATAAATAAACTGAGTGTGTCCGCCAGATATAGTTACACCAAGAAAAGGAAATGAAGGTTTTTTTAAATCATTTTTTATAAAATGTACTAATAAGTGTGCCTGCATATGATTAACATCTATAACAGGTACATTTAAAGATAAGCCAAGTCCTTTTGCAAATTCAGTTCCTATTATTAATGATCCCATCAAACCAGGGCCTCTCGTAAAAGCGATCGCTGAAATTTCTTTTATTGAAACTTTAGATTCCTTTAATGCTGAGTCAACTACAGGTATAATATTTGAAAGGTGTGCTCTGGATGCTAATTCAGGAACAACTCCTCCATATTTTTTATGAATATTTTGATTAACTATTACATTAGATAATACCTTGCCATTTTTTAATATAGAAGCTGATGTGTCATCGCATGATGATTCAATACCAAGTATATATAGATCTTTATTTGACATTACTATCTTTGTAGGGACAAATTTAAACAAGAATTACTATTAAGAATTCAAAAAAAATATTTTTAATTATTTCAGGCCTTATAATCCTGTTTATATCTTCTGTTTTTATAGTAATTAATTCTTCAGTTTTTCAAGACTATTTAAAAAAGAGCATAGTAGGCTATGTTAATGCTAACACGGACAATACTCTTCAAATTCAAAATTCAAAATTTAATTTAAGAGGTGAGTTAGTGCTCTCAGATATATTACTGTCAAATAATAATTCTGATACAATTATATTACTAGAAACACTAAAGACTAAGTATCTTCCTTTAATTTCCACTAGTAGTTATGACAGTTCACTCTTTATTGAAGGTTTGGAAGTTTATCTTAATCAAAATAATAATGGAACTGAATCAAATTATTTAAAAGATGATATTGATGAAATATTAGATAATTTATTCTTTGATAATCTTAATGTGTCAAACTCTAATTTATTCATAGTTAATGATACAATCCAGCATTCAATTGATATAAATACTTTAATTATCAATAAAATTAAAAGAAATATAAATGGAATAAATTTTGATATATCTATGTTTCAGGGTGGGGTAGATGAATATCTGATTGAAAATTTTGAAACTAATTTTGAATTAAATAATGATTTTGTATCACTTGAAAACTTGTATTTATCAGATGTAAATCAATTCCTAGAAGGAGATTTAAATTTTTATTTCAATCAGAATTTTTCAATAAAAAATTTTAATGATTCAAATCTTAGATTTAAACTTAAATCTGAATTCTTAAATATAAATTCAAACGAAATTAATTTGCCTGATTTTATTTCTGGAGAAATAGACTTTTCAGGATCAAAAAATAATTTTTTAATAAATAGAGCTTTGTTTATTACTGATTTTTTCCGACTAGATTCAAAAATAAATGTTGAAAATGGTTTTTCTTCAAATCCTAATGTGAAAATTGATATTAACAATCTGGATTTTAAAAAAGAGAATATAAACTCAGTGTATGAAATTGATAATAGGATTGATTATCCGTCTATGTATGGTAATATAGAATTAACTGATAATAAAATCTCATATAAATTGAATCAAGTTGATGAATCTAAAACTATAGTTGATATAAAAGGAACAGCTGAATTAGATGATATATTATCCTATAAAATTAGTTTAAATACAGAGCTACACTCAAATGATCAAATTTTAAACCTTTTAAATTTAAATTCTCTTAAAATAAACTCAAATATTACTGGAACAACAAAACAATTAAGTACAATTGAATCTTCTATTTTTATCCTTAAAAATGATAAAGATTTTGTAATAGATGTCAATTCTTTCATTAGTAATAATGACTTAATTGCTCAGGTTGACATAGTATCAGAAAATATTATTATTAACTCTAATGTTTTAGGTAATAATTTAAACAAAATGTATAATATTGATACTGACATAGATATAATAAATATTTCTGACTCTGAGTTTTTAAATTTTAAAACAAAAGCTACTATAAATGTTGATTTGTCAGAATTAGAACATATTAAATCCTTTGTTTCTCTTCAAGACATATATTTAAAGAATTTAAATAATGAATTTTCTTTAGAGTCTTTTTCAGAGATTAACGATCTTATAGATTCAAATTTCATTAATGATGATATCAATCATGATCTTACCATTAATTATTCAAAAGACAAGTTTTATATTGATTCTTTTCTTGGAAATGGGTTAAACTTTTCAGGTTATTATAAAAATGAGGATGATTTAGACTTTGAAATTAAAATATCAGATTTAATCATATCAAACTTTTTTCAAATTAACAGAAATCCTATTAAAGGAAAAATATCATCAAATATCAGATTAAATAGAAATTCAGAAAATAGAACTTTAGATTTCAACTCAAGTATATCTGATATTAACCTAAAGAATTTTGATATCGGCGAACTGAATCTTAGACTTTTTGGTAATACAGATTATAACTCTTATTCCGTTAACCTTGACTTATTTGACAAAACTAATAATTACATTAAAGGAGAGGGGACTGTTATAGCTATTAACGAAAAGCCGAATATAGATATTGATTTACTAATTAATAATTTCGATATATCCTTCATTGAAAAAATAGGCTTAAGTACTATGTCGGAAATATCTAGTAAAGTATCTGGTGAGGTAAATTTATGGGGTGCATTTGATGATATACAACACAATGGAAAACTTTATTTAAATCAATCAAGCTTTACAATCCCATATCTAAATATTGAATATTTACTATTGGATAACTCCGAAATAACTTTATACAATCAAAATTTTGAATTAAATAATATATCTATTACAACTCTGGATTCAGAATCAATAACTTCTTTAAATGGAAGAATCTTTCATGAAGATTATAAAAATTGGAATTTAGATCTTGCTTTTCAGTCAGATAAATTATATATAATTAATAAAGAATTTGATGAAAATGATAGTTTTTATGGAAAAGCATTTATTGGTGGTGATATATTAATAAGCGGTCCCACAGATAAGGTGGGTATAAATATTGATGGTGTTACAAAAAATGGAACTTCTATAACTATTCCTAATTCTCAAAACTATTCAATTGAGGACTTTTCTTTTATTAAATTTAGTGATCTTAACTCTTATTCAGATGATTTAATACTTACTGAAAATAAAATTTCTGAATCTGCAAAAACTGTAGATTTAAACATGAATCTTGAAATTAATAATAATGCAGAAGTTGAAATAACTATAGATCAGGAAACGGGTAGTTATATTAGTGGTAAGGGTGATGGCAATTTGTTTATGGAAATAGATTCAGATGGTAAATTTAATATGTATGGTGATTTTACTGCAAAAGAAGGAATTTATAATTTTAGAAACCTTGCTTTGATTGACAAGAAATTTCAGTTAAAAGAAGGGGGAACGATCATCTGGGATGGTGAGCCTTTGGGCGCGCAAATGAACATACAAGCTACGTATAATGTTCCAGGAGGAGCTAATCCAGCTTTACTTCTTGATAATCCAAATTTTAATAAAAAAATACCTACTGACGTTGAGATAAAATTGACTGGAGATTTGACTAAACCTAATAGCCCTGATTTCGAAATATTTTTCCCCAATACAAGTAGTACAGTAACTTCAGAGATAAACTATAAATTAAACGATCCTGAAGTGAGACAACTTCAGGCTATATCTCTCTTGACTCAAGGTATTTTCATAAATGAAGTCAGTGTATCTATTGAAGGAGTTACAAATAATATCTATGAAAAAGTATCTGAGGTGTTTAGTGATATTCTTGGAGGTTCACAGGGTCCTTTAGAGGTTGGTTTAAATTACTTACAGGGAGATCGAAGTGATATATTAGACATCAAGACTGAAGATAGATTTGGTGTCACGCTCTCTACTAAGATTAGCGATAAAATTTTATTTAATGGAAAAATTGGAGTTCCAATTGGTGGAATTGAGGAGACCCTTATAATAGGAGATGTTCAAATAGATTTTATTTTAAATCAAGACGGTAATCTAAGGGCGAAAGTTTTTAATAAAGAAAATGAATTTAGATATATTGGGGATGAATTAGGTTATACTCAAGGAGTTGGCTTGTCTTATCAAGTAGACTTTCAAACATTCAGAGATTTATTATCAAAAATTATAGTGAATAATAATTAACAATTTCAAGTTATTGCTTAATATCCTTAAATTTTATAATTAAATTTGTGCAATCTTAAGAAATTGACTAATAAAATAAGAAAAATAGGTGTTTTAACTTCTGGTGGCGATGCTCCTGGAATGAATGCTGCTGTTAGAGCAGTAGTTAGGTCAGCTGTCTATAATAATATCGAGTGTTATGGTATATACAAAGGCTATGAAGGTTTAATAACTGATGATTTAGTTAAGCTTAATGCAAGAGGAGTTAATAATATCATTAACAAAGGTGGAACTATATTAAAATCTGCAAGATGTCTTGAATTTAGAACTAAGGATGGTAGAATTAAAGCTAAGAACACACTAGATAAACATGGAATTGATTCATTAGTAGTTATAGGAGGAAATGGTTCTTTAACTGGTGCACTTTTATTAGAAGAAGAACACGGTATTAAGGTAATTGGTATTCCGGGAACTATTGATAATGATTTAGTTGGTACTAGATGTAGTTTAGGGTATGATACTGCTTTAAATACAGCTGTAGATGCTATTGATAAAATTAGAGATACGGCTAGTTCTCATAACAGGCTTTTTTTTATAGAAGTAATGGGCAAGGGCTCAGGTCACATTGCGCTTAATGCAGGTATTGGAGCAGGTGCAGAAGAAGTGCTTATACCTGAACAAAACATGGGATTAGATAGATTATTAGATTCTTTAAGAAAAAGTGAAAAATCTGGAAAATCTTCGAGTATAATTGTGGTTTCAGAAGGAGAAAAAATAGGTGATAATGTTTTTCGTTTTTCATCCTATATAGAAAAAAATCTACCACATTATGAAATTAGAGTTTCTATTTTAGGTCATATACAAAGAGGAGGTACTCCTTCTTGTTTTGATCGAGTATTAGCATCAAGAATGGGTGTTCATGCTGTTGATTGTTTAATCGATGAAAAAAGTAAAATTATGGTGGGTGTGATTGATGATAAAATGGTCACTATTCCTATTAGTGATGCCATTAAAGGAGGTCAAGAAATTGACAAAGATTTAATTAGAGTGTGTGATATAATTTCAATTTAATTTTAATAATATAATTAACATGGCAATAAATATTGGTATAAATGGTTTTGGTAGAATAGGAAGGTTAGTTTTTAGATCTGCAATTAATAATGATGATTTTAATGTTGTATCTATTAATGATCTTCTTGAAATTAATCATCTTGCGTATCTTTTAAAATATGACTCTGTTCATGGTTCATTTGATGGTTCTGTGGAAATAAGTGATAATAAATTAATAGTAAATGGAAAGATTGTTAAAATTACTGCTGAAAGAGACCCTAATAATATAGATTGGTCGGGTATGAGTGTTGATATAGTTGCGGAATGTACAGGAATTTTTACTTCCATTGAAACAGCTTCATCTCATATAAATTCTGGTGCCAAAAAAGTTGTAATTTCTGCTCCTAGTCCAGATGCTCCAATGTTTGTTATGGGAGTTAATCATAAAGATGCTAAATCCTCAGATAAAATAGTGTCAAATGCATCATGTACAACAAACTGTTTAGCTCCAATCGCGAAAGTATTGAATGATAATTTTGAAATTCAAGAAGGACTAATGACGACAGTTCATGCTGCAACAGCAACTCAATTTACAGTTGATGGTCCTTCTAAAAAGGATTTTAGAGGAGGAAGAAGTTCTCTTCTAAATATTATTCCTAGTTCTACGGGAGCAGCTAAGGCTGTTACTAAAGTAATTCCTTCTTTAGAGGGTAAGTTAACAGGTATGGCTTTCAGAATTCCTACAGCTAATGTTTCGGTAGTTGATCTAACAGTTAGATTAAAAAAAGAAACTTCATACAATGAAATAAAGAAAGTAATGAAGACTGCTTCTAAAAATGATTTGAAAGGTGTACTTGGTTATTGTGATGACTTGGTTGTTTCTCAAGATTTTATTGGTGATAAAAGGACATCAATTTTTGATGCTAACGCAGGTATGGAATTAAATTCAAAGTTTTTCAAAATAATTTCTTGGTATGATAATGAATGTGGTTATTCAAACAAACTTCTTGATTTAGGTAAACATATATATTCAATTTAATAAAAAAATGATTTTAGTTGTTGATAGTGGTTCTACTAAGACTGATTGGATAGCTTTAGATAATGAAGGTGAGGAGATTTTTTCTACTCAAACTTTAGGTCTTAATCCTCAAATGCTATCTAATGAAATATTGAATGAAAGAATAAAAAATAATTTTGATATATATAAAAATAGAAAATTAGTAACTAAACTTTTTTTTTATGGAGCAGGATGTGGTGTAAAAGACACTCAAAATCGTATACTTAAAGTTTTTAAATCAATTTTTGTTAATAGTGAATTTGATATTAAAGAAGATACATATGCAGCAGTATATTCAGCTGTTGATAAAGGTGTGCCATCTATTGTAAATATTATTGGAACAGGTTCTAACTGTTCTTATTATGATGGTAAAAATGTGATTCAAAAAGTTCAATCTTTAGGATATGTATTAATGGATTATGCAAGTGGTAATTACTATGGTAAATATTTAATTAGAGCATATTATTTTAATAAAATGCCAGAATATTTAAGAGATGAGTTTTCTAATAATTATGATTTATCTCCAAATTCAATCAAAAATAAATTATATAGAGAAGAGAATCCTAATACTTATTTAGCTGGTTTTGCAAGATTTTTAATAGAAAACAAGTCCAACGAATATTTTAAAGAAATTATTTTTAAAGGTTTAGAGAGGTTTATAGATTATCAAATTCTTCAATACGATGATTTTAGTAAGGTTGATATACATTATGTTGGATCAATTGCTTATTATTTAAAAGATGAAATAACTAAAATTGGAAAGAAATATAATCTTAAAACTGGAAAATTTATTCAAAGACCTATTACGGGTTTAGTTGATTATCACAAAAGAAATATTTAAAACTAGTTAGATAACTGCTATCATAGATATCTCAACATTAACATTCATTGGAAGTGTTTTTACTGCTATTGTTTCTCGTGCAGGTTCATTTCCAATAGTTAGATAACTCCCGTATATTTCATTTACATCTTTAAATAATGACATGTCAGATAAAAAAATTGATGATTTCACAACATCATTAAAACTCATGTTAGCTTCTTCTAGAATATTCTTAAGATTCATCATAACCTGATGAGTTTCATTATTAATTGATCCGTTATTTAATTTCATTGATTCTGGATCTAAAGCAATTTGACCTGAAATAAATAGTGTATTTCCTTTAAGAATTGCCTGATTATATGGTCCTATTGGAGCAGGTGATTTATTAGTATTTATAAATTTTTTTTCCATAATTTTTATTAAGATCTGTCTGGTTCTGATTTTTTTTCATATTTAAGATCGCTAAGTAATCCTGATTTTATACCAATAAAAAAATTCCATGAAGCTCTTGGACTAAAAGGTACCCAAGAAAAATCTAATTTCCAACTATCTAGATCCCTATCAAATCTTAACTGCGTGTATGTAAAC
>Ga0208947_1000309_pt1 | contig 25571 bp, 24 predicted proteins | sample AOAMet1_04_M0_20_2_FD_188226 | JGI IMG/M metagenome (GOLD analysis project Ga0208947, IMG submission 188226) | Ammonia-oxidizing marine microbial communities from Monterey Bay, California, USA - CAN11_04_M0_20 (SPAdes) | ecosystem: Environmental > Aquatic > Marine > Intertidal zone | place... | reverse complement strand
GGAAGAAGCTCCTGCTGCTGAAGAAACTACTGAGGAAGTTACGGAAGAAGCTCCTGCTGCTGAAGAAACTACTGAGGAAGTTACGGAAGAAGCTCCTGCCGCTGAAGAAACTACAGAAAAAGAAAAAACAAAAGAAGCTTAAAAACCAATGGAAAAGCAAGATTGCTTTTTACTTGGTACAATTTTTAAACTTCATGGTTATAAAGGGGATGTCAATATCTATAATGATAATGACATCCCTTTAGTTTATACAGATATTGAATTTTTCTACATTGAAGATAACAATGAACTTATCCCTTATTTTACAGAAAGTGTTCGTCCGAAAAAGAAACAAGTACTACTAGTGAAACTAGAAGATGTAGATTCAGAAGAACAAGCACTTAAAATACTAAAAAGAAAGGTTTACCTTCCAAATAAATTTCTTCTAGAAATAGGAAATGTAAATCCTAATAAATTAATTGTAGGTTTTGATGTTATAGACAATACTCTGGGTAAAATTGGAATAGTAAATTCTGTTAATGATAAAACATCCCAAAAATTAATTGTTGTAAAAGATGGAAAAAAAGAATTTTTCATTCCCTTCCATGATAACTTTGTGATTAATATTAATCTAAAAAATAAAATTCTAGAAGTAAATATTCCTCAAGAATTAATTGATATTAATTAATCTCTTCCTCTATAAAATTAATTCCATTTCCTGAAAGCTCTTTCAATACAGGATTGTAAATATTTTTGGTGGTTGGAATCTGAACTCCAATAGATTTTATCTCTCCATTTAAGATAAGTTTTGTAGCAATTGCAACTGGCAGTCCAACTGTTTTTGCCATTGCAGTATCTCTTTGGTTGTCTCCAAAAACCACTAAAGAAGAATTTATTTTTTTTGTTTCACCATCTAGTAGATACTCAAATTGATGTTGCATTACTACCATATCCTTATCCTCTTTTGAAAGAGTCCATTTTTCCTCTGTTATTTTTTGTAATATTTTCGCAGGAGTAGACTTCTCAATTCCAATAATATTCTTAGAGAAAATCCCCATCCATTCTGCTTTTTTAAACTCATCAGAATTATTGGAAACATTTAAATAATTACAGAATTTCTGCTCAACAGTCAACTTATTATTATAGGGGAAAAATAAATTTGTAAACTCCCTATATGTTAAATTTTCTGAATTCTCTACACTATAAGTGTCATCTGTCATCCCAAGTTGAACAAACATATTCCATGATTTGCAAAAACCTTTTTTTCTTAATGTTCCTCTGAATATTGTAGGTATATTTTCTAAACCATAAGAATCTCTATAACTTAAAGAATCCCTATTAGCGTACCCTTCAAACTCTCCAACATCAAGAATATTCATACATTCCGTTCTTTCAAATAACTTTGTGTAGGGAATATACTTGTATTTTCCTTTTTTTATGTACTGAGCAGTTCCTTGTCCTGCCAAAACAACATTTCTTGGATTCCAAGTAAATTTATAATTCCAAGGATTGTTATCATAATCTGGGTGAACTAATCCTCCACAAAAAGATTTAAAAGAAGTTAACTCCCCTCCTTTCTCTTTTATTTCATCAATAAGTTGCATGGCAGACATATGATCAATACCAGGATCCAAACCAATTTCATTTAATAATAAAACTCCTGATTGCTTTGCTTTTTCATTCAACTGCCTCAGCTCATCAGAAACATAAGAGGCTGTAACTAAATTCTTTTTCAAGTTTACACAATCCTCAGCTACTAAAAAATGCATTCTTGCAGGAAGCATAGATACAACAATATCAGAATTTCTGATTTCCTCTCTTCTCTGATTATCATCTGTAACATTAAAAAATATTGCTTTCGCTTTTTCAGAATTACCAACTGATTCTTCTGCTAATTCAACAGAAAAATCCCCTACAGTAACAAACCAGTTGTTTTCTTCAGAATTACTAATTAAGTAATCAATTAATGTAGTTGCCGATCTTCCCGATCCTAAAACTAATATTTTCTTCATTCTTATTTTAATTATTAAAGATTGCTAAAGTATTATTTATTTAATTTGCTCCAATAAAAATCTAAATAAAATGGAAAATAAATATTTTAAAGTTGGAGTAATATTTGCGTTAACATCTGTAATATTAGGAGCATTTGGAGCTCATCTATTAAAAGACTTGCTTTCTGCAGCTGAACTTTCTTCTTTTAAAACAGGGGTAAGATACCAAATCTTTCATGCTTTAGGAATAATAATCTTATCATTAAACACTAATAAATTTACAGATAAATTAAATAGAGTATTACAAATCATGTCCTTTGGAGTTATTTTATTTTCCTTCTCTATTTATTTCTTGTCATTACAAAATATCTTAAATATATCACTATCATTTCTAGGTGTTATAACCCCTATAGGAGGTTTGTTTTTAATTAGCTCTTGGATGTTGCTATTTTTCATTGTTAAAAAGAATGACTCATCACATATTTAGATTTATATAAATACATATCTTTGCACTACAAATCGTACTAAAAAATAGATTATGACCGAGACAGGCAAGAGAGCACAAGATGCTACCATCTCTGATTTAGGAATAAAAAACGCTACAGCGCACTGGAACTTATCTCCAGAAGAACTCACAAAAATAGCTGTTAAAAAAGGGCAAGCTACCATCACGTCATCTGGAGCAATAAATATAAATACTGGAGAATTTACAGGTAGATCACCAATGGACAGATTTATTGTAAAAGATCAAATCTCAGAAAATTCTGTTTGGTGGGGAGATGTAAACCTTTCATTTGATGAAGACAAATTTGATAAGTTACATCAGAAGGTATTGGATTATTTATGTGATAAAGAGTTATTTGTGAGAGATTCTTATGCTTGCGCAGATCAGAATTACAGAATGAATATCAGAGTTGTAAATGAATATGCATGGAGCAATATGTTTGCTTACAATATGTTTTTACGACCGACAGATAAGGAAATAGAAAACTTTGAACCAGAATGGACTATCTTGAATGCTCCTGGATTTATGGCGGATGCAGAAGTAGATGGTACTCGTCAGCATAATTTTGCAATATTAAATTTTACAAAAAAGATAATTCTAATCGGGGGGACAGGTTATACAGGTGAAATTAAGAAAGGGATTTTTTCAGCACTTAATTTTATATTACCACATCAGAAAAATGTACTTCCAATGCATTGTTCAGCAAACGTTGGTAAAGATGGAGATACTGCAATCTTCTTTGGTTTATCCGGAACTGGGAAAACTACCCTTTCTGCTGATCCAAACAGAGATTTAATTGGTGATGATGAACATGGTTGGGATGGAGATACTGTATTTAATTTTGAAGGTGGATGTTACGCTAAATGTATTGACTTATCTGCCGAAAAAGAACCAGATATTTTTGCAGCTGTAAGAGAAGGAGCTCTATTAGAAAACATTTCTTTCTTTGAAGGTACAAATAATCCAAACTATGAAGATGGTAGTATTACTCAAAATACTAGAGTAAGTTATCCAATAGATCATATCGATAATATTGCTGTTCCATCACTTGCTCACAATCCAAAAAATATTTTCTTCCTTACAGCAGATGCATTTGGAGTATTACCTCCTGTATCCAAACTTACTAGAGGACAAGCTATGTTCCATTTTATTTCTGGATATACTGCAAAGGTAGCGGGTACTGAAGCTGGAGTTACAGAACCCCAAACTACATTCTCTGCTTGTTTTGGAGCTCCATTTATGCCACTTCACCCTACAAAATATGCGGAGATGCTAGGTGAAAAGATGGATGAAAGCAATGTAAATGTATGGCTAATAAATACAGGTTGGTCTGGTGGAGAATATGGTATTGGAGAAAGAATTTCATTAAAACATACAAGATCTATGATTTCTGCAATTCTGAATGGTGAATTGGATGATGTAGAATATTCTACTCATGTAGTATTTGGATTGAAAATGCCAACATCATGTCTAAATGTACCATCTGAAATTTTAAGCCCTAAGAACACTTGGAAAAACAAAGAAAAATACGACAATAAAGCAAACGAATTAGCAGATGCTTTTAATGAAAACTTTTCTCAATTCGCAGAATTTGCGAATAAAGAAATATTAGACGCTGCACCAAAAGCTACTATAAGAAGTTAATTTCGTTTTTATATTAAAATAGAACCGAGTGAGAACTCGGTTTTTTTCATACTTTTGTTTTATGCAATTATTCTTTACAGAAAATACTGAAAATGAATTCACAATTTCATCAGAGGAAAGCAAACATATTACTCGAGTTCTTAGAAAAAAAGAAGGTGATATGTTAAACTTTACAGATGGTAAAGGGAACTTACTTGTTTCAGAAATCACTACTTCTGATTTAAGAAAAACAAGAGTAAAAGTAATTGACAAAATAGAGAAAGATAAAGGACACAATTATTATTTACATATTGCAATTGCTCCAACAAAAAACATGGATCGTTTTGAATGGTTTTTGGAAAAAGCAACTGAAATTGGCATTGATGAAATTACTCCTGTTATTTGCGATAGATCAGAGAGAAAAGTAATAAAAACAGAAAGATGTAACAGAATTTTACTCTCTGCTATGAAACAATCTTTAAAGTACCATCTACCAAAACTAAATGAAGTTATTTCTTTTACTGATTTTACACAAAAAAACTTTGATGGAAGTAAGTATATTGCTCATTGTGAAGAAAGTGAAAAGATAGAACTAAAAGAAAAGAATACAGAAAGAAAGACACTTATATTAATTGGACCAGAAGGTGACTTCTCTCCTAATGAAATTGATAAAGCAACTAATAATAATTACCAAGCAATTAGTTTAGGAAATAATCGTTTAAGAACGGAAACTGCAGGGGTTGTATCCGTAACTACTATTAATAATCAATAGATTATGAAAAAAATATTTATAATATTATTTTTATCTCCAATATTCTTATTTTCTCAAGAAGTAAGTAATTTCTTACCAACATGGAATGGAGAGTTGGTTCATCACACCTACTATTCCTTTTCTTATTCCGAGCAGCACGAACAAGCAGAGTGGGTTTTTTATGAGATAAAAAAAGAAAGGATTTTAGGTCTGGTTAGTAGAACGGATGATTTCCGTTCTGATAATTATGTTTCAACAAATTCCGCTACCCTATCTGATTATAAAGGATCTGGTTATGATAGAGGGCATTTAGCTCCTGCTCATGATTTCAGTTTTAACAAAGATGCAATGAGTGAGAGTTTCTATATGAGCAATATGAGTCCTCAAAACCCATCTTTCAATAGAGGTATCTCGGGGAATCTAGAAAAATTAGTTAGAAGTTGGGGAAATAATAGTAGTGTTTATGTAGTTACTGGCCCTATTTTAAGTTCTTGCAGTGCAACAATTGGTCAAAATAATGTTTGTGTCCCAGAATATTATTATAAAGTTATTTATGATCCATCAGAACAAAAGATGATTGCACTTATCTTGCCAAATAGAAAAGGGAATCAAGATTTAGATTATTATGTGTGTACAGTTAATAATCTTGAAGAAAGAACCAATATTGACTTCTTTCCTGAAATAGAAGATAAAATAGAGGAGAAATTAGAATCAGAAGTACATAAAGAAGATTGGAATTGGATCGTAACTACTACAAAATACAAAACAGAAAACACTACTTTAGCAACTCAATGTAAAGGTGAAACACAAAAAGGAAAGAGGTGCAAAAATCAAACAAGAAACACAAGCGGATACTGTCATCATCATGATTAAAAAGATTCTTTTTATTTTACTTTTTTCTCCATTATTTTTGTTTTCACAAAACAGCTATCAAATTGCCGTTTTAAAATACAATGGTGGTGGAGATTGGTACGCAAACCCAACATCATTACCAAATCTGGTAGAATTCTGTAATGAAAATATTAATACCAATATAAAAAGAGAAATTGCTACCGTTGAAGTAGGAAGTTTGGATGTTTTCAATTATCCGTTTTTACACATGACTGGGCATGGAAATGTTGTTTTCTCTGCAAAGGAGGCAGAGAACCTACGAAACTATCTATTATCTGGAGGCTTCCTTCATATTGATGATAATTATGGAATGGATCCTTTTGTAAGGTCCGAAATAAAGAAAGTATTTCCAAATAATGATTTAGTAGAAATCCCTCCCTCTCATGATGTTTTTCATCAGACTTATAAGTTTACAAACGGATTACCAAAAATTCATGAACATGAAAGAAATAACCCTCAAGCTTTTGGGATTTTTATAGAAGGTAAATTAGTTCTTCTTTACACTTACGAGTCAGACTTAGGAGATGGTTGGGAAGATAAGGAAGTACATAATGATAGTCAGCAAACAAGATTAGAAGCTCTGAAGATGGGATCGAATATTTTAGAGTTTGTTTTTACTCAGTAATTTACCTAACTAAATTTATAGTTCCGTGTTTGGTGTTTTTCCATCCATCCCACTCCTGAAAATATAATTCATAAACATAGATTCCAGGCATAATATCATTTCCATCATTATCTTTACCGTCCCAACCTCCATTTTCGCTACATTTTAATGATTTAGAATCATTAGTCTCAAATAGAATATCCCCATTTCTATTTAATATATAAAAAGAGAATGTATTCTCTCTTATTCCAGAATATTCAATACAGAATTTATCATTTATATTGTCATTATCAGGAGTAAATGAATTTGGGATATATATCCAATAGTCATTTTCAATAAATATAGTTTTAGAGGTAGTATCCTTACAATTATTATCATCTATTACAATTAGCGAAACCGTATATGTAGCAGTAATTCCTAATCCTTGTGAATCTAAAGGAAAGGTGTGGATAGGATTGTCTATTGTGTCAAAAAGAGCGTCATAACCATAATTCCATGATTGTACGTTTATATCTCCCACAGAATTTGATGTAAAATGTAAAGAAGGATTAAGAATACTTATAGTATCAGTAATAGTAGAGATGATTGCAGTTGGTGCCTGAAGAATTGTAATCATTGCGTTACCACTAACTGTTCCTGCAAATCCATTTGCCGAATAAGAAACTAACGAATAAGTTCCTTCCTCTGATGATAGAATAAAATGCGGATTTATAAATGTGGTAATAGATGATTGATTTATTCCGTTTATTGCGTACACAAATTCAAACGGAGCAGTACCATTAAAAGAGATTTTAACCTCAGCATCTCCTTCATTATCGCAAATAGTATCATTCCCGCTAATAAAAGCATCTTGAGACTTTAATAAAAATGGTACAAATAATAAAATGATAATAATCTTCTTCATAGTACAAGCAAAAGTAAATAAAAAAGCCCACTAATAAAGCGGGCTTCTTTAAGTATTATGAAAACAGATTTTTATTTCTCGTCTTCTTCTTTCACTTCTTCAAATTCTACATCTGTTACATCATCAGATGGTGTCTCATCAGAATCTGTATTTTCTGGATTAGCTCCTTCTGTTTGAGATGCTTTATACATTTCCTCAGAAGCAGCAGTCCAAGCAGTGTTTATTGTTTCCATTGCAGAATCAATTGCTTCCAAATCTTTACTTTCATGAGCTTTTTTAAGTTCTGCTAAAGCTTCTTCAATCGGAGCTTTCTTATCGTCAGATAATTTATCTCCAAATTCTTTAAGTTGTTTTTCAGTTTGGAAAATCATACCATCCGCTGCATTTACTTTCTCAGCAGTTTCTTTTGCTTTATTATCTTCATCTGCATTTGCTTCAGCTTCTTTCTTCATTTTTTCGATTTCATCATCCGAAAGTCCTGAAGAAGCTTCAATTTTAATATTCTGTTCTTTTCCAGTAGCTTTATCCTTAGCTGTTACATTCAAAATTCCATTTGCATCAATATCGAAAGTAACTTCAATTTGCGGAACTCCTCTTGGAGCAGGTGGGATATCTGCTAATTGGAATCTGCCAATTTCTTTATTCCCTTCAAACATAGGTCTTTCACCCTGTCCTACTCTAATATCAACTGCTGGTTGATTATCTGCAGCTGTTGAGAAAACTTCTGATTTTTTTGTAGGAATAGTAGTGTTTGATTCAATCATCTTTGTAAACACACCATTCATGGTTTCAATTCCTAAAGAAAGTGGTGTTACATCTAAAAGTAACACATCTGTTACATCTCCAGTAAGCACCCCTCCCTGAATAGCTGCTCCAACAGCAACAACTTCATCCGGATTTACACCTTTTGATGGATCTTTTCCAAAATATTTTTTTACCGCTTCTTGTATTGCAGGAATTCTAGTAGAACCTCCTACTAAAATAACCTCATCAATATCTGACTTGGATAAACCAGCGTCTTTCATAGCTTTCTTACAAGGAGTAATAGTAGCTTGAATCAAACTATCTGCTAATTTTTCGAATTGCGCTCTACTCAATTTTTTTACCAAGTGTTTAGGTCCTGAATCTGTAGCTGTAACATAAGGTAAATTTATTTCAGTTGAAGTAGCAGAAGATAGTTCTACTTTAGCTTTCTCAGCAGATTCTTTTAGTCTCTGTAAAGCTGCAGGATCTTCTCTTAAATCAATTCCTTCTTCAGATTTAAATGCTTCAGCAAGCCAATCAATAATTACTTGATCAAAATTATCTCCTCCTAAATGAGTATCTCCATTTGTTGACTTTACTTCAAATACTCCATCTCCTAATTCTAGGATGGACACATCAAAAGTACCACCACCTAAATCAAACACTGCAATTGTTCTGTCTATATCTCCTTTATCTATTCCGTAAGCAAGGGCCGCAGCTGTAGGCTCGTTAATTATTCTACTTACTTTTAGACCAGCAATCTCAGCAGCCTCTTTAGTAGCTTGTCTTTGTGCATCATTAAAATATGCCGGCACAGTTACTACCGCCTCTGACACTGTTGTTCCTAAGTAGTCTTCAGCTGTTTTCTTCATTTTTTGGAGCACCATAGCTGAGATCTCTTGAGGAGTATATTTTCTTCCATCAATCTCAACTCTAGGAGTGTTGTTGTCTCCTTTTACTACTTTATAAGGTACATTCTTTATTTCTTTAGCCATCTTTGTAAATGACTCTCCCATAAATCTTTTTATAGAATAAATGGTTTTCTCAGGATTTGTAATAGCCTGACGCTTTGCAGAATCTCCTACTTTTCTTTCTCCTCCTTCAATAAACGCAACAATTGAAGGGGTGGTTCTGTTTCCTTCCGCATTTGGGATTACAACTGGCTCGTTTCCTTCCATAACTGAAACACAAGAGTTTGTTGTTCCTAAATCGATTCCAATAATTTTACTCATTTCACTTTATTTTAATTTAATAATTAGTTTCTACCATCTTTGTTATGAAAATATTATGCCAAATCAATCGGACAAGGGGAAACTGACAGAAATAACAGTTTAAAGTAGTGAAATAAAATAATTTACTGACAGATAGTCAGTTTATGGAAATATAAAATTTAAAGAATCTAAATGGGTAGCAATCGCCTCTTTTGTGGTAGTCGTAAGAAAGATATTCTCTTGCATTTTATTATATCTTGCAGTAAACAAACCAATTCCACCATCAATATTTGTAAACAAATCTCTTTCCTGAACAATTCCTGTAGGTGGTTCGTTCAAATTAATATAAGTATTCAAATCAGCAGTACCAACAGAAAACAATACATCTAAGTTATTAATTCTCCTATTTACAGTTGTACTTGAAGGAATATTATAAGCTAAAAGATTAAAAAACTCCTCTCCTGTTATTTGCTGACTCATATTTGGATTTCCGTCATACTCAATAATTGGATATACTTTCTGAACAGTCTTAACTATTGTATCAGCACCATATTCTGTGTAACTTACAAATAAAGTCATTTGGTAAATAGCGGCATTTTTTGAGTGAGTCCATTCTATTGTTGTATTCGAAAAATCTCCTGTCTGACTATAAAACCCCATTTTATATGCCGAATTATTAAATGCTGACATCAAACTAAGATTATGAATTAATTTAGTCTGTGAACTGATAATATTGCCTGAATTTTTATTTGTGATGGTTAATTTATATTCTTTTTCCTCATTCAGAAAATTGTCTGTATCAAAAACATAGATTATATTCTCTTCTACAGAAAACAAACCATCTTCCTTAAACATAATTGTATCTGTAAGTATCTTAGTTGCTAAAACATTTCCTGAAGCAGAAAGTTTTTCAATCTTTACTTCCAAATTATTAGGATTATAGTTAATAGAATCTGCTACAGAAGCCATCACATAAGCATTTTCATTACCAAGAAACGCTTTATTTATTCTGATATATTGCTTTTCCTGACTCTGATCTAACAGTCCGTAAACAACTGTTACTTCTTTCCAATCTGCATTTACAGTAAAATCTGTTTCACATGAAGAAAAAAGAATTGAAGAAAGTAGAAATAAAAATGTAATTTTTTTCATGACGGCAAACTTACTTATTTTAATAACATATTTGTAGATTTGCATCTATTAAATATGTAGTAAGATGAAAAAACTTTTATCGATCATACTCTTTACCATTTTGTTTTCTGTAATTTCTTTTTCTCAAAATATTACAGAATGTGAAAATGGAACTTACCTTTATATGTCTGGAAAATTTGATAACTCGAACTCAGCTGTAGAACATAAAAACAAACTTGTTGAAATGGGATATAAAGATGCCTTCATAGTGAAATTAAACAACAAATAGAATGTCAGTATCAAAAGGAAAATATAAAAAAATAACTACAAATAGTCTTCAAGAAATGAAGCTGAACGGTGAGAAAATATCTATGCTTACTGCTTACGATTATACTCTGGCAAAGATTGTAGATTCAGCAGGTATTGATATTATTTTGGTTGGTGATTCAGCATCAAATGTAATGGCCGGACACGAAACTACACTTCCTATTACTCTGAATGAAATGATCTATCACGCTGCCTCTGTTGTAAGAGCTATTAACAGATGTCTAGTGGTAGTAGATATGCCATTTGGATCCTATCAAGGAAATTCGAAAGAAGCTCTTTCTAACGCTATTAGAATAATGAAAGAAAGTGGTGGACACTCAGTAAAATTAGAAGGTGGTTCAGAAATTATTGAATCTGTTGAAAGAATATTAACTGCAGGAATTCCTGTTATGGGACATTTAGGACTTACTCCTCAATCCATCTATAAATTTGGAACCTATACGGTACGAGCAAAAGATGAGGAAGAAGCAGAAAAATTAATCGCAGATGCTAAAATTCTAGAAGAAACTGGATGTTTTTCTATTGTTTTAGAAAAGGTTCCAGCAAAACTAGCGAAAAGAGTAGCGGAAAGTGTTTCTATACCTATCATAGGAATTGGAGCAGGGGCAGATGTAGACGGACAAGTATTAGTTTTACACGATATGCTAGGTATGAATCATGAATTCAATCCAAGGTTTTTAAGAAGATATCTTAACCTATATGAAGATATTACAGGAGCTGTACAAAACTATGTTTCTGATGTAAAGTCTAGAAGTTTTCCAAACGATAAAGAACAATACTAATGATTGAAGTATTGTATGAGGACAACCACCTTATTGCAGTAAACAAAAAATCGGGAGATATAGTACAAGGAGATAAAACTGGAGATACTCCCCTATCTGATTTTGTAAAGGAGTACATCAAAAAAAAATACAATAAGCCAGGAGAAGTTTTTTTAGGAACCATACACCGATTAGACCGGCCAACTTCTGGAATTGTTTTATACGCCCGTACTTCAAAAGCTTTAAGTAGAATGAACGAGCAATTTAGAGAAAAAAAAGTACAAAAAACATATTGGGCTGTCGTAGAAAATCTCCCACCTATTACTATTGATACTTTAGATAACTACTTACGGAAAAACCAGAAACAAAATAAATCTTATGTTACCAAAAGTAATAATGGAAAGCATGCTATACTTGACTACAAACTACTTAAAACATTAGATAACTTTTATCTGTTAGAGATTAGACCACAAACTGGCCGACACCATCAAATAAGAGTTCAGTTAGCAAATATTGGATGTGTTATTAAAGGGGATTTAAAATATGGAGCTAAACGATCTAATAAAGATGCTTCCATACACCTATTAGCACAAAAGCTTGAATTTATACATCCAGTGAAGAAAGAACCTATTACTATTGTATCTCCCACTCCAAAAGATAGCGTGTGGGATGCTTGTAAATAATCATTCCTTAGTACGGATCTACATCTATATTAATTCTTAGAACTCTAAAATCTTTTAGCTGCTTATACTTATCAATAATACTAGAAAGAATATTTTTCGCATTAGTAATAGATGCGTCTGTTTCTATTTTTAGTAAAATATTTTTATGGTAATAATTCCTAATTTTACTTACTCCTGGGGATTCAGGTCCCAAAACTCTATTTCCAAAACTTTTCCTAAGAGAAATAGCAAATTTACTAGATAAATTATCTAATTTTTGTTCGTTTTTATGTTGCAAGTTTACAGAGATTATCCTACAAAATGGAGGGTACTTAAATATTTTTCTCTCCTCTAATTGTTTCTTACGCATTGAAGAATAATCATGATTTTTAACTTGATGAATTATCTCGTGTTTCTCATCAAAGGTTTGTATAATCACTTTTCCTCTATCTCCTTTTCTACCAGCCCTGCCCGCTACCTGACTCATTAATTGATAAGATCTTTCTAGTGCTCTAAAATCAGGAAACTTTAGCATGCTATCTGCATTTAATACTCCTACTAATGAAACATTATCAAAGTCCAATCCTTTAGTCACCATTTGTGTTCCGATAAGTATGTCTACCACACCTCCTTCAAATTCATTTATTATTTGAGAATAAGCATGTTTTCTTCTGGTGGTATCATGATCCATCCGTTTAGTTCTCGCTTCTGGAAAAAGTACTTTTAACTCCTCTTCTATTTGCTCAGTTCCAAATCCTTTATCATCCATCTCATTATGTCCGCAAGACTTGCAACTCAATGTCTTTTCTATGTTGTATCCACAATAATGACACCTAAGTGAATGAGAGTGTTTATGATAGGTTAAACTAACATCACAATGATTACATTTTGGAGTCCAGCTACATTTATTACATTCCAAAAGAGGAGCAAACCCTCTCCTATTCTGAAACAATATAATCTGCTTACCTTTTTCTAAAGCCTCCTCAATATTTTTTATCAAAAAAGGTGAAAAATGGTATTCCATTTGTTTTTTCTGATGAACTCTTTTTATATCTACTATATGAATTTCCGGAAGCTGAATTTCTCCAAAACGAGAGTTTAATTCCACCAATCCAAACTTATTATTTTGTGTATTATAATATGTTTCTAAACAGGGAGTTGCAGAACCTAACAAAACTTTTGATTTATGTAAACACGAAAGGTAAATTGCCGCATCTCTAGCGTGATACCTGGGAGAAGGTTGATATTGCTTAAAGCTAGGTTCATGCTCTTCATCAACAACAATCAATCCTAAATTATCAAAAGGTAAAAAAAGAGAAGATCGAGCTCCGAGCATTATAGGATACTGAGCTTTTGCAGAATCTTTTTCTTTTACTGCATTCCAAATCTCAACCCTCTCATTATTATTCATTCTGGAGTGAGAAACTCCAACCTTATTTCCAAAATGCTTTCGTAGTCTATTAATAATTTGTGTTGTTAGAGCTATTTCTGGAAGCAAATACAGTACTTGTTTTCCTTTTTTGAGTTGTTCTGAAATAAGTTTTATATAAATTTCTGTTTTCCCACTTGATGTTACCCCATGCAATAAGCATACATCCTTTTTCTGAAAAGAAGATTTTATTTCTTGAAAAGATACTTCTTGTTTATCTGTTAATTTCTTTATTTCTTCTGTTTTATCAGAAGAATTGAGTAATCTACTTACCTCACTTTCTTCTAATTTTAGTATTCCTTTTGCAACTAATGCATTTAACACTCCCCTACTTATGTTTGTCTTTTTTAGCACCTCTGATACTGTCCATTTCTTTTTAGGATATTGCATCTTGTACTGAATAAAATATTGTAATAATTTTTCCTGTTTTTTAGCATTCTTCACCTTGTCAGAATAACTGTCAAATTCCTCCCCTACTAGATCCACGAATAACAAACTTTTCTTTTTAAAAGAATCATGTAGTTCTTCCTCTATTTGAACTACTTCCTTCCTTATAAGTTCATTTATAATCGGAAAGACAGAAGTTGTATTCGTTAAATCAATTACATCTGAAACGGTTAATTTCTCCTTTAAAGTTAAGTTAGTAATAACTGAATGTTCTTTATCATTTAATTCCCCCATATCCCCATCAAAATTCGGATGAACAATAATTTTACTCTCAGAAGCCAACTTTAATGATGATGGTAATGCAACATTCATTACATCACCCAATTTACTCATGTAATATGAGGAAATCCATTTCCAAAACCTCAGTTGTTTTTCATTTACCACATTACTTTCATCAAGCACTGCTATGATATCTTTTGCTAGATAACCTTCTGGCTTTTTATTGTGTATATCTAAGATTATTGCTGTATAAAGTTTTCTTACACCAAATTGCACAACTACTCTTTGTCCTTTTACTATTTCCTGGGAATTTTCTGGAACACTATAGGTGAAACTACCTTCAACTGGAAGAGGTAATATAACTTCTATATATGTTTTTTTAGGATTCATTAAAAAGCAAAGATGCTTAAAATAAATTGAAGTTGATGTCGTTTAACTCAATGAATAAGATATCCGTTTTTTCAAATAATCTATATCTTATTTTGAATTGATTTTATTACTTTTGCATCTAATTAAATAACTGAAATGAAAAAAATCCTATTTATTACATCATTAATCGCAATCACTTTCTCTGCATGTGAAAAACCAACTCAAACAGATTTAACTATTAATTTCACTCAAACTGTTGATGGCAACAGATTAATTACAGGATCTGGATGTTCAGATGGAGGAGAATGTTTCCATGATCATTCATGTTGTAATCTTGGAAAAACCCTGGGATACACAAATGATGCAGGAGAGAATTATAATATACAAACATTAAAATATCTGATCTCTGACATCACCTTACATTCAGATGACGGAAATACTCTGTTATTAGATGAAGTTCATTTTATTGATATTTCTGACGCATCTACTTTTAGTTTTACCGTTAAAGATGTTCCTAATAATAATTACACTTCTATTTCATACACAATGGGATTAGACACTATTAGAAATATAAATAATTTATATATTAATGAGAGTTATCACTCAGCAATGGCATGGCCAGAAACAAACGGAGGAGGATATCATTATATGAAACTTGAAGGAGCTTACAATAATGATTCAACATTCTATAATACACACACAGGAGGCACAATGGGTGGTGATTATTCATTTAATAATATGGAAGATATCTCTTTAACAGTAGATGATGATTTAGGAGATATTTCTGTAAATGTAAATATGGAAATAAATAATTGGTATAACTCACCAAACCAGATAGAATTTTCTAGTTACGGTATGGGAATAATGATGAATATGATGATGCAAATGAATATTCAAATGAATGGAATCACAGATGTCTTCTCTATTGATGTAAGTAAATAAAAACTATGAAACAGCTAATCTGTTGTGTGTTAGCTACAATTCTATTATTTTCTTGTAAAAAAGAAGGATGTATAGACCCTATTGCTTTAAATTACAACCCAGACGTACATATAAATAATGGTAGTTGCGAATATATCACTACAACTCCATATGATATAATTACTCCATATGGATTCCCAGATATGATAATTCCTGAAGATAACCCTATGACCTTTGAAGGGGTTGAACTAGGAAGGAAACTATTTAATGACCCTATTTTAAGCGCAAATAACACATTAGCATGTATTAATTGTCATATGCCAGAATCTTCATTTTCTGATCCAAATCAATTTAGTACTGGGATTGATGGGTTTTTAGGAAACAGAAACTCCTCTGCATTAATAAATCTAGGATGGAGTTCTAGCTTTAATTGGGACGGAAGCGTCAAAAGTTTAGAAGAACAAGCGTTTGAACCAGTAACCAACAGTCTTGAGATGCATAACAGCTGGAATAATGTAGAAAATACTTTAAATCAAGATGAAGAATATCTCCTGCTATTTAAACAGGCGTATAATATTGATTATATCGATTCCACTCATGTAGTAATGGCAATTGCACAATTTGAAAGAACATTAATTTCTAACAATAGCAAGTTTGACAAATATTCTAGAGGAGAGGAAGTCTTTACTAAATCTGAGCTAAATGGATTCGCTATTTTCAATTCAGAAAGAGGAGATTGTTTTCATTGTCATGGAACCTCATTATTTACCGACAATCTTTTTCACAACAATGGACTAGACGTTGAACCTTTCTTAGATTTAGGACTAGGGAAAATTACGGAAAATACAAGTGATAATGGTAAATTCAAAACACCTACCTTGAGAAATATTGAAGTTTCTGCCCCATACATGCATGATGGAAGATTTGCAACTTTAGAAAAAGTGATTGAGCATTATGATTCAGGTGGACACTTTTCTTCTACCGTAGACCCTTTAATGAAAAAATTGGGAGTTGGATTAAATTTAACAAATCAGGAAAAATCAGATTTAATTGCTTTTCTCAAAACACTTACAGATTACGATTATATTACTGCAGAATAAAATCTTATTTTGTAATTTTGCATAAATGAACAATACCCTTTTCAAGGTTTCGATATCGCTATTTATTTTATTTAGCATTTCTGTAAACTCTTTTTCTCAGAGAACTTGCGGAAGTACAGAAAAAATGAATTCCTATTTTAATAAATTTCCTGCACAAAAAACAATTAAACAAAAATTAGAAAAAAAGATTCTTTCTGCTAGCTCAGATTACAGCAAACAATCCGTAATAATACCGGTTGTTTTTCATGTCGTTTATAATACTACTGAGCAAAATATCTCTGACATGCAAATATTAAGCCAATTAGATGTTATAAATGAAGATTTTAACAGAACAAATACTGATGCTCTTTATACTCCATCAGATTTTAATTCTATCGTAGCTAGTATGCAAATTAGTTTTTGTTTAGCTCAAAGAACCCCTAATGGAAATCCTACAAACGGAATTATTAGGAAACAAACTAATCAAACAGAATTTCAACTATATGACACTCTAATTCATTATAACAGCTTAGGAGGTTCTGATGCCTGGGATCCAAAAAAATACTTAAATATATGGATTTCAAATATTGGTGGAGGAATTTTAGGATGGGCTCAATACCCAGCTGCAGGAAGTATAAATACGGATGGTATAGTTATTGATTTTCATCATTTCGGAACAATAGGAACAGCTGTCTCACCATACCACCTTGGAAGAACTACTACTCATGAATTAGGTCATTATTTTAATCTTTTTCATATTTGGGGAGACAACAATTGTGGAAACGATTGGGTCAGTGACACCCCTACTCAGGAAGAAGAAAATTTTGGTTGCAAATCACATCCTCATATTAGCTGTAATAATAGTGGGGATATGTTTATGAACTTCATGGATTATACAGATGATGATTGTATGAATTCTTTTACTATAGGACAACGAAATAGAGTTTGGTCTAGTATAAGTACATACAGAACAGGATTAATCACCTCAGATGGATGCAATCCGGTAGTTGCAAGTACTGCTAATTCTAATATTGAGATAGTCTCTCCAGAAGGATCTATTAATGGATGTAACAATCCTATTTATCCTAAAGTCCTAATAAAAAATAAATCTGCCGATAATTTATATACCGCTTTAATTAAATACAAGATAAACTCCTCTCCTTATCAGTATCAATGGTGGAACGGAAATCTCAGTCAAAATGAGACAGATTCTATTTCTCTCTCTGGGATTGCAATTGGAGGAACATCTCACATGATTGAAGTGGAGTTATTACAACCTAATAACAATCAGGATGTTGATACTTCTGATAATTATGCAATAAAACTATTCCAAACAACAGGAGGGACGTCTGTAAATATAAATCTGATAACAGATAATTATGCAAATGAAACTTCTTGGTATTTGTATGATGCAAATAATAATCTGATTGATTCTTCAGGCAATCTATCAAACAATTCTCATTACATTTATAATCATTGCCTAGAAAACATGTGTTACAAATTAGTAATAAACGATACAGAGGGAGATGGATTTTGTTGCAATTATGGTAATGGAAGTGTCTCCGTAAATAAGGTCTTAAATAATCAGGAGATTGCACAATTATCTTATTTCAATTTTTCTGACACAATAAACTTTTGTGTTTCCGCATTAAATAACACGGAGATATTTATTAATAAAATAAAAGTTTTTCCTAATCCAACAAATGGAATATTATTTTTTAATTCTGATTTTTTTATGAAAGATATACCTATAATTGCACAAGTTTTTGATTTGGGTGGAAGATTAGTGCTTTCAGAAGAAACAAAAGAAGAAGAAATTGATTTATCTAATTTTGAAAACGGAATATATATCTTAGAACTACAACAAAGAAACAAAATAACAAAAAACAAAATCATACTCAACAAACCTTAATTATGTTAAACCACAAAATCTCAATATTCTTTCTGTTAATATCGCAAATTCTTGTTGCTCAAAATGTAAAAAAATGTAACACAACATTTCTTATGAATAACGAAATAGAAAAGAATGAAGAATATCTAGAAAACAGAAAAAGATTGATAGTAGAAGACAAACTATGGATTAATCAAAATTCCACCGCTAGTAATAAAAGATCTACAATTACTATCCCAATAGTAGTTCATGTTATTCACAGAACTAATCATGCTAACATTGGAAGTGGTACTAATATATCAGATGCTAGAATTGAAGATGCAATAAGAATCCTTAATGAAGATTATAGTAAAACAAACCCTGAGTTTCCAAATCCACCAAGAAATACATTTCTGAGTTCTTCTGGTAACCCAAATTTAGAATTTTGTTTAGCTACTATTGATCCAAGTGGAAATCCAACGAATGGTATTACTAGAACAGCTACTACACAAACAGATTGGGATGCTGATGACCAAGGAGGATGGGGGTCAGATGGAGAAGCAAATGCAATGAAAAAAACATCATCAGGTGGAATAGATTCCTGGGACTATCAAAGATATCTCAATATCTGGGTATGTGACCTTACCAACTCTCAGTCAGGTGGGATGACCTTAGGATACGCCTATCTGCCTGGATTACCTTCTGGTGGTTGGGGTGGTGATCAAACCTGGAAAGATGGTTTAGTAGTAGATTTTCAGTGGTTTGGAACAATACAAGGAGCTTCAGGTGATAGCAGAACAGCTACTCATGAAATTGGACATTACCTAGGGTTAAATCACACCTTCTGTGAATCTCAGGCTGGAGGATGTTGTGATAATGATGATAATAATGTAGATGACACTCCTCTTTGTTATGATTCTAATAATGATGGTCCCTATTTTGGTCCTGTAACATCAAGTACAAACAATAACACATGTAATGATATAGGACAAGGGTTTAGCAGTGACTTATTAGATATGGATGAAAATTTTATGGCATATTCTCAGAATACCTGGATGTTCTCACATGATCAAGTAAATGCAATGAATGCAACACTTAATGGAGAAAGGTCTATCTTAAAGAATTCAAATGTCACGGTAAACTGTACAGGAACAGTTAATACGAATAACATGTCAGAAAACAATAAAATTAAAGTTTATCCTAACCCAACAACAGGGAAAATTCTTATTAAAAACTTGATACAGACCTCAAACAACTCTATTGTTGTCAGAGATATACTAGGAAAAATAATTTTTACTTCTGAAAGTAGAAATAATTTAGATTCATTAGATATATCTCACCTAGAAGATGGAATTTATTTTATAGAAATTGCTAGTAATAATGGAGTAAGAATTAAAAAAGTGATTCTAGCGAAATAATGATTGATTTTAGTTCTGTATCTGATTGTTTACAAACTTCATTACGTACGGTTGTAAAAAAAATACAAAATCAAGAGCGAATAAATAATAATGAAGCTCTTGTTTTGTACAATGAATCTCCCCTATCTCTTTTAGGAAGTTTGGCAAATGATATTAGAGAAAGAATTCATGGAGATAAAACTTTCTTCAATAAAAATATACATATAGAACCTACAAACATCTGTGTTTTTGATTGTAAATTTTGTGCTTATTCCAGAAAATTAAGTAAAAAAGAAGAAGCTTGGGAATTCTCTCAGGAAGAAATGATACAACAAATTCTGGACCATGAAGATAGTGAAATTACAGAAGTTCATATTGTTGGAGGAGTTCACCCTAAAATGGGATTAGATTATTTTGTTTCACTAATATCTGAGGTTAAAAAGATCAGACCAAATATCCATGTAAAAGCCTTTACTGCTGTAGAATTAGAATATATGTGCAGAAAAGCAAAAGTATCTTACAAGGAAGGATTACAAATACTGAAAGACGCCGGACAAGGATCCTTGCCTGGTGGTGGAGCTGAAATATTTGACAAAAAAACAAGGGATAAAATCTGTGAAGATAAATGTACTTCAGAAGAGTGGTTAGAGATGCATGAAACCGCACATTCTATTGGAATGCCATCCAATGCAACTATTCTTTACGGACATATTGAAACACCAGAAATTATTATTGATCATTTAAGTAGATTAAGAAATCTACAAGATAAAACAAATGGTTTTAATGCCTTTATTCCTCTTAAATTTAGAAATGGAAACAATCAGATGTCAGACATAAAAGAAGGGTCTATTATAAATGACCTAAGAATGTTTGCTTTTAGCAGAATCTATTTAGATAACTTTCCTCATATAAAATCCTATTGGCCTATGATCGGTAAGAAAACTACTCAGAATCTACTTGCTTTCGGAGTTGATGATATTGATGGTACTATTCACGATACTACAAAAATTTATTCGATGGCTGGTGCTGAGGATCAAAACCCTACAATGAATTCAGAGGAAATAATCGAATTAATTACATCCGTAGGCAGAAAAGCTGTAGAAAGAGATACAGTCTATAATATTATTAAAGAATACTAGATAATACTTTTTATCAATCTGAGTTTGTGAGTATGACTTCCTTTATCTGTATTAAAAATACCTTGTTGATCTATTCTATCTATCCTTACTTTTCCTGACGCATGAATAATATGATTGTTTTCTAAAATAATCCCTACATGTACAATATTTCCTTCTGCATTATCAAAAAAAGCTAAATCTCCTGGCTCCGATTCTTCAACAAAACTTAATGTTGTTCCTACTTCCGCTTGCTCATCTGCATCTCTAGGGATATCAATCCCATTTAACCTATATACCATTTGAGACAAACCAGAACAATCTATACCAAAAGGAGTTCTTCCTCCCCATAAATACGGAGAATTTAGATACATCATAGCATTTTCTATCAACATCCCTTTTTCTTGTTTTACATTAGTTGTTAAACCGTCAAATGTATAATCAGTATTATTAAATCTGAAAATAGAATTCTGTATTTCCGGAAGAACACTACCCATTACAATGGTCTGAAAACTATCTGATTTTATGATATCTAATACATCCGTTGTGTAGTTCTTTTCTGAAGAAAGTAAATTATCATAATCTGCTTTCTCTATTTCAAAAAGTTGTTTATTACAAATCCATCCTTCATATTTATCATGAGAAAGTCTGATTTTACTAAACTTTTTTCTATTTTCAATTATCTTATACTGCTCTCCAAACAGAATCTGATTTACCATCTCGGATAAGTCGGTTGCTTCCGCTCTCATTGGAACAATAGATAAATTTGAAAGTCCGTATTTCATTTAGATTAGTTCAATAACCATTGCAGAAGCTCCACCACCACCATTACAGATTCCGGCAGCACCAATTTTACCTCCATTTTGTTTCAGAACATTGATAAGAGTAACAATAATTCTGGATCCTGAACTACCTAGAGGATGACCTAAAGAAACAGCTCCTCCATTTACATTTACTTTTTCAGGATCAAGTCCTAAAATTTTCATATTTGCTAAACCAACAACTGAAAAAGCTTCATTCAACTCAAAATAATCTATATCTGAAAGTTCCATGTTTGCTTTTCGTAAAGCTATCGGAAGAGCTTTTGCAGGAGCTGTTGTAAACCATTCTGGTTCTTGCGCTGCATCTGCATAAGAAATGATTTTTGCTAGAGGTTTTATTCCTAATTCATCTGCTTTTTCAGAACTCATTATAACAAGAGCAGAAGCTCCATCATTAATAGTTGATGCATTTGCTGCAGTTATTGTTCCATCTTTCTCAAAAACAGCTCTTAAAGTTGGTATTTTATCCATTCTTACATTCTTATATTCCTCATCTTCAGAAATAATAAGATCCTCTCCTCTTCTTTGAGGTACAGATACAGGAACAATCTCATCATTAAATTTTCCCTCTTCCCAAGATTTTGCAGACCTGTTATAAGATTCAATAGCAAATGCATCTTGCTCTTCTCTTGTAATATTCATATCCTTTGCACAAATCTCAGCACAATTTCCCATATGTACCCTATTATAGACATCTGTAAGTCCATCTTTTACCAAACCATCAATTAGTTTCATATCCCCTAATTTCTGTCCGTTTCTAACTTTATCCAAATAATGAGGCACAGAAGACATATTTTCCATTCCACCAGCAATAACAATATCATTATCTCCAGCCTTTATGGTTTGAGCAGCTAACATTATTGATTTCATTCCTGAAGAACAAACTTTATTTACTGTAGTACAAGGAACTTCATTTGCTAATCCGGCAAACTTAGCAGCTTGCCTTGCAGGAGCTTGACCAATATTTGCTTGTAAAACATTACCCATAAATACTTCCTGAACCATTTCTGAGTTTATCCCTGCTTTTTCCACAGCTCCTTTTATAGCTGTAGCAGCAAGTTTTGTTGCTGATACTGAAGACAAAGAACCTCCAAAACTTCCCATAGGTGTTCTAACTGCTGATACGATTACTACTTCTCTCATTGATTTTTATTTAAGATTATTGTTCAGTTTGCGAATTTATGGAAAATTCAGAATTAATACAGATGTTTAATAAGGTTTTATTAATAGAAATTAATTGGAAGAACTTTATTAATGAGTATGACCATGGTCATGGTCCTCTTCATGCTTATGATAATCATCATGAGTGTGGTCTTTATCATGAGTATGATCTTCATCATGCTTATGGTCTTCATCATTCTTATGATACTCTTCATGATTATGATCTTCATCATGTGTATGCTCTTCATCATGATTATGGTCTTCATCATGAACATGATACTCCTCATGCTTATGATCCTCTTCATGACTATGATCAGTAAAATATCCATTAAGTTGATAAACTAATAAAAAGACACCTGATACAACTAATATCCAGTTTGAAATTCTTGATATCTTATTAAATATTTTTCCTCTAATAATTGAAAGTAATAGAAAAACTATTACTAATACTGCTATTTGACCAAATTCTACACCTACATTAAAAGATAGTATTTGATATAAAGATAGATTTGATACTTCTTGTAATCTTGTTGACAAACCAAATCCATGAATTAATCCAAATATAAAAACCATTAAAATTAAATTTGGAGGATTAAAAGAAAAATACTTTTTAAATCCATCTAGATTCTCAAATCCCTTATAAATAACACTAAACGCAATAACAGCATCAATTAAATAAGCATTAGCTGTAATTCCATAAAAAGTGGCAAAAACAAGAGTGATACAATGAGCAATTGTAAAAGCAGTTATAAATTTAAAAATATCAAAATAATTTGAAAGAAAAAACACTACTCCAATTAAGAATAAGATATGATCATATCCTGTAACCATATGTTCTGCACCAAAATAAATAAAATCAATTAATGAAGCATCAGTCATATCCTTAACTGTTGATTCCGAAACATCATGAGACCATCCAATCAAAGGCAAGCAAAGTAATATAAGTAGTAGTTTTTTCATTTTATTCAATAATTATCCTTTTTTCTATTATTCCATCATCATAGAGTATAAAATAAGGATTATTCGGAATTGGATGTGGCATATCTCTTCCAAGGATGTCAACTATCTTAATTATTTTACGATTATTAGAATTATATATATTAGTTTTATCAATATTAGTAGAAATAAATATACTATCAATAAGAATATTTTCATCACCTAACTGATAAGGTAAAAACTGAAATATGAAAATAAACATCTCATCTTCAGTATTAAGACCAGCAGTTACAGGAATCGGATTTGGATTAGAAGAGCTAATTGTATTATCATAATTTCCTTTAGCATAAATCATACTTCCATTCGGAATTTTAATAAACTTTTCGAAAAAATAGAATCCTTGCCATTCAAAATCCCAATTATTTATCCTAATCAAGTTTATAGTATCATTACTTGGTGTTACAGCATAACATTCCATATCTCTTCCCAATAAATGCATATGAGGGAAAACTGACATCATAGAAAGATCTTGTGATATTGGTCCAAAACTTGCATTAACTTCTGTAATCTGATGAGGAGGTAAATAAAAAGTAAAGTTTTGAATTAAAAAATCAGTAGATATTTGTCTAATATTAGTAGTGTCAGGATAAAAATAGAACCTAACTTTTGTACTATCTAACTGTCCATAACTACCTTCTGGATAATGCATCCCAAAACTAATACTGGAGTTTGCAGGTAATTCTACCCCAAATATTGAATTAACACCCTGAGGATACTCTAGTGGAACTGATCCTGGAGCATAAGCATAAATCATTTTTCCTGTTGGTCCCATACAATTTGGTGTAGTTGTAACTGAAGAGCTTGGAGTAAGATCAATACTTAATAACACATGATGAACAATTTGAAGATTCCCAGGAATAACCTCAATAGCTCTAATTTTCTTATTTGTTGTAAGTCCTGTTGGAATTGAAAAACATACATAGTCATCTGAATTTGATGTTGCAGTACTTGCGTATGTTGGAATTTGTAATTCTAAATCAGGAGTTCCAAATTGTGAGGAGTTAGAAAATGTTGGCATTATTGGCAATAGAGAAGTGTCTCCAAGTGGAGAACCATTTGATATCCAGTCTGTTATACCTGATATTTCATCAGTCGTTAATGTATTCTCATAAGCATAATTTTGATATAAGGTATCTGGTGGCCATGGAGGCATTTCTCCACTAGAAGTTACATGTTGTATCATTCCAGAATTAAAAACAGCTGATGAATATGTTTCTAAAGATAATGTAGAAATACCTCCATTATGATGACATTGAAGACATTTATTATAAATAATAGGAGCAATATCCTCTGAATAATTAGGGTTCTGGCCAAATCCAATCAAAGGAACACATAGTAATAGAACTAATAGTTTTTTCATCATTTTAAGTTTAAACAATAGTAAGTATAGTCAATTGACCTATAGCTATCTGACTCATAAGTTGTAACATCATCAGCAGGCCCGTGAGGAGCTGCAGGGTATGAAGAGGTGTTACAGGCTTTCTCACAAGATTGTAAAGAAATAATAACAAAAGGAATTAGTAAAAGTAGTTTTTTCATAGTATTTAGTAGTAATAGTTTTTTCATTTTGTTATTCGTTTCTTAAAGGTCATTTACTCAATAATTATCTTCTTTTCTACTGTTCCGTCATTGTATATGTAGAATAGTGGAGTGTTTTGTTTTT
>Ga0208947_1000296_pt1 | contig 26074 bp, 32 predicted proteins | sample AOAMet1_04_M0_20_2_FD_188226 | JGI IMG/M metagenome (GOLD analysis project Ga0208947, IMG submission 188226) | Ammonia-oxidizing marine microbial communities from Monterey Bay, California, USA - CAN11_04_M0_20 (SPAdes) | ecosystem: Environmental > Aquatic > Marine > Intertidal zone | place... | reverse complement strand
ATTGCAACAAACGCTGCAAATATTGCCACTAATACAACAAACATTGGAACTAATACTTCTAATATTGCTACTAATACTACTGATATTGCAGGAAAATTAGATTCTGTTGTTGCTGGTACTAATGTAACTATTGATAACACTGATCCAATAAACCCTATTATTAACGCAACAATAGGCGCTCCAATTTCTTTAAGTAAGACATTTACTTTACAAGAACCAACAACTTCTGATGATATTACAGTGTTTAGAACAGATGTTGCTATAACAGTACAAGAAGTAATTGCTTGTTCAACAGGTACAACTCCAAGTACAACTTATCAACTAAAACATTCTACTGATAGAAGTAACACTGGTAACGATTTAACAACAAGTGCTGCAACAACAAGTATAACAACTGGAGACTCTGCATCTTTAAGTGATGTTACTATTCCGGCTGATAGTTGGGTATGGTTAGAAACAAGTGCTGCAACTGGAACTGGTGTTTATTTAACAATAGATATTAGATATACAGAGGATTAATATGTTCACGATAATAGATAAGATAACGTGCGTAGAAAACTCCTTGATTTATCGAGATTTTGGTTACACTCAATCAGATTCATTAATAAATGAAATAAATTCAAATTATGAAATTACTCTAGGTGATTTCCTAAAAACAAACTTAAATGCTTTAGAGAGTGGTGATGTTTTTATATCTGATTTTTTTAAGGTAGTTAGTTTCGTTTATGTGGCAAGAACAATAGTTACAGAAAAAGGCGATCTGCCAAAAATTGAAAATATGGAAGGTTTATAAATGGCTATTGTAATAGGGAATAAAACTGCTTCTAATCAGAACCCGGGTGGGGCTAGTCAAACAAGAGCGCATACTCAGAATACAGGTTCCGGAGGAACTCTATTAGTAGTTATTACAATGGCAAGTACAGTAAATTTTGATTTTGTTGAGTATGGTGGAGTTAGAATGACTTTGGTAAAGAATCAACTTTATTCTGGAATGAGTCAAAGAATGGGTGTTTATATTTTACAAAACCCACCAACAGGAAACAATAATATTTTTGTGGATTTTTCTGGAAGTCAATGGAACTCTACAAGTATATTTGCTTGCTCATTTACGGGTGCTGGTAGTTATGGATCATTTATTAATAGTGGGGGTCAAGCAACTCCAAACTCACAATCAATAACGATTTCAGCTAATTCAATCATTTATCTTCACGGAGTTTCCGTAAATGCACAAACTCCTTTTTCTATTAATGGGGTAGCTCCAAGCTATCAATTTACAGCAAATACCAATAAGCAAGTAGGTGGGGCTTTGTCAAATACAGGTTTGTCGGCAGGATCAACAAGTGTAATAACTAATGCTGGTTTTGGAAATATTACAAATTTTAGACTAGAAATATTAGAAGCTGGAGGACCACCAACTCCAACTAGAAGACGAATAATTTTAACTTAATGCTAAATTATTGTAGCAGCTATTAAAAAGGATTTAATAATGAATGATGCTTTAATTTTAAGTATTGTTGGGTCGTTAACTGTTGCCTCTATTGTAGGGTTAGTCAAGCTTTATGGGAGTTTTTCAGCTCTTAAAGCTAAGCACGAAGCTTTGCAAGATGAGGTTAATGAATTAAAGCATGATGTCAAGAGTGATTTTGATAAAATTTCTGAGCTTATTGATAGGAGATTCGATAGAGTTGACCTTGTTATTGATAGGCTTAATGATGTTATATTAAATAGGAGGCGTGATGACTTCAACAAAGCTAGTTAGTTGTCCTAATTGTTCTAAAATTGTAAAGTTGAATGGAATAGGTTCTAATAGAAATGCCTTACAGCGTGTTCTTACTAGTGCTTTACAAACAATACTACCGTTTACATCGGATAAATTTAGAGAAGCTTCAGAATGGCATGATATGGCTGTTCATCAAGGTTGCCCTGAAGATATTCCTTTCAATATTTGGGTTAAATCTGTTGATGGAGAGTTTCATTCACTATGTTTAGCTGAGGCTAGAAAAAGTAATTGGTTTGGCAGGCTCTATTATAAGAAGCAGGCTGATGGATTGAAGGAAGCACTCGATTTTAATGGTGGCAAAGGCTATTCAAGAATGGATTGTGTGAAGCGATTGAGGATTATAAGGAGAGGCAATGGATAATGAAACTAAATCGAGAATCATCTCTGAGCTTAAGAAGATACTTAGCTCTGCAACTAACCTTATCAAAATAATTGGAGGCTTGTAATGGCTGAGTATTCAGAAGATGTCTTATTCACAGATGATGATCCCTATGTTGGTAGTAATATCTCAGATAGAGGTGGCCTGCTTGATTATGGTAGGGGTAAAGAGAAACGTAGGAGTCGTGACTGGGAGAAGATGAGGACTGACCCTAAGACTATGGCTGCTCAGCTTGAATTTGAATATGGAATTAATCCAAACTTGGCTATGTATATCTATAAGAAAGCCTATAATAACATTGGTAGTGATTTCGTTGATGATACAGCAAAGATTAAAGCAGCGACAGCAGAAGTAGCTGACATCTTCAAATCATCTGTTAGTATTATAAATAAACAAGTTCCTGATGGCTTGGGTGGGGATGGTTCCAACTACACAACTAATGTGTCTCAACAGGAAGGCACAGAAAGACAAGACTTAATTGTAAAGAGATTGAATGAAGAGGGATATATTCCTTTTTCTTCAAACGAAGAGTTCCTAAGCGTTATGACTAGTCATGATACTGGAGCTAAGAGAGCTATTCAGAATGGTGAGGAAATTGACTTCAATCCTGACACAAGGCAAATCACCTATGGTGGGGAAACCTACAACACCGACTCAAGAAGCGACTCAAATCAAAACAAGAAATACCTCAGTGATATTGAAGATATAAGAAATAGCGATGATCCCGAAGATATGAAGGCTATTGCTATCGCCAATCTCGAAGAGAGGGTGAACGATAGTAGGGCTTTGGTTGGTTCTGAAACGGATTACACAGATCTTGGCGTAAGTAAGGGGCAAACGCAAGAAGAATTTCTAGCTTCAATGCGAGAGGGTAAGGTTGGCTCGCAATCAAATAGTTATGACAACTTACTTGGTGATTATAATACTGAGGATAAATCCCAAGAGGACGTACTTGGTGAGGTTAGGGTTGCTAGAGAGAACGCTGGTAGTCATGAAGCTGCGATGTATAGAGATTCTCAAACTGGTGGCAATGTAAATGCCAATCAAGGTGCAGATGCTTACAATGCTTTACAAAATAATATTGATGTTGTAGAAGAGGTTACTGCTGAAGAAGAGGTGTTCCAATTAGAAGATGGCACCCCTAATGATGTGACTCCTATCGATGAGAGTACTGGTGAAGCAGAGAATAGTGGCTCAAGCTTTAGTGGAACTGTTGCTATTGACGATCCTTATCGTGACCTTCTTGGTGGTCAACTAGGCCAAGGCATCTCGGACTCACTTGCAGGCAGACCAAGTAATTCATTACTCGCAGGTGAGAGAATGGGTGCTGAGGCGATGTCTAGGGCAGCTGCAGATAACATGGGTGTTGCAAGTCAAGGTGTTTCTAATGCAGGTATGATAGGGCAGGGTGCTGCTATCAATGCTACACAGGCAGTTGGAAGACAGAATTTACAGCAATTAGGTGATTTGTCTGCTAAGAATACTGCTTTGCGTGGCAAGGAGCAATTGGATTCTAGAGGGCAGGCGCAACAATACCTTCAGTATTCCGAAGGGGTAAGACAGAACAAAGTAGCTGAAGACCAAATGAAATTGGATTCACTTCTTGAATGGTATCGAGAAACTAAACCTACTCATGTGGGCCAAGCAGATGCTATCCTTGACCAGTTCGATAGTTTGGCTGGTGTCAATATGACCGAAGACCAAAAGGCTTATCAGATTGAGCAAGCTAATAAGGTTGGTGAAGAGGGTGCGAGTCAAGACTTGTTTACTTCTTTGAAAGACCAAGGTTATAAGTCTGAGATGGCTAAGATATTTCAGAAGGATGCTGAGACTGGTAGATACGTTCGTAATCAGAATGGTAAAACTTATGCTGTTGATGATACGACTCAAGCCTTCCTAAGTGCTGAGTTATCGCTAGGTGAAATGAAAGGTGTTTCTTATTCTAGCGAAGGAACCTTGGTTCTAGATGATAAAGAAACTTTTGATAGGTCGTTGAGTGCTACATTCACTTCAGGCAATTTTCAATCGATATACAATACTAGCCAATACATTGATAGTTATAATTCTCCAAGTGGGGTTATAGCCGGTGGTACTGTGCCTGGTGATGTTGTTATGATTGCAGGGAACCCAGCTTTAGTTATGAGTATAGATTATTCAAATGGTACTTATCAGTATCGTGACCATAATAATGAAATTCAAACTGGAAACCAATAGGAGGTTGTTATGGCAATAGCAACGAGTGCGATTATAGGGGCAGCTGCTATTGGAGCAGTTGGAAGTTATATGTCTTCAAGTTCTCAAGCAGCGTTTGAGGAGGCTAAGCTTGATGAAGAGAAGAAGCAATTTGGATTAAACCTTACTGAGAATAAAAGACAATTCAATATGTCCACGGCTCAGCGCAAGAAAGAGTTTAATGTGAACACGGCTCTTACTGAAGCGAAGATGAAAGAGGATGCGAGCCAATACTCTCGAAGTCTTGATTTCTCTAAGAATCAATTTAATGAAAGTGTGAGACAAGCTGACAGGTCTTTTGGTGAGAATGTAAGGCAGTTCGATGATAGCCTTTCTCAGCAGTACACAATGTTCACAGAGGGTAATGAGTTCCAAGCTACTGAATCTAACAAGGATAGACTCTTAACAGAGCGCCTTAAGGATAAAGATCGTGCAGAAAGCATGAGACAGTTCGATGAAAGCTTAGCTCAAAGTGCAACTCAGTTTGAAACGAATGACCAAAACACTAAGCGTAATCTTCGTGGTAACGAAACACAAGCAAGGATTGCGAACACTGGATTTAACAATATGATTGCTTTAGCAGGTAGGGGTTAGTATGGGTTCACAAGCGTATGGAATAGGTGCTGGTCTTCAGTCACTAGGTAATTCAATGATGCAGGCTATGACAATGTATAGCTTGCTTAATGAGGACCCTAAAGAACCTGAAGCTCAACTAACTGAAAAGCAAAAGATTGCTAAGAAGGCTGAGCTTGCAAGAGCGCAAGATGCTGTTGATGATTCAACAATGAATACAGATGAGGATGTTGGGTCTGCTTATAACCTTTTAAACTTTGAATTGGGAGATGAGAAAGAACTTCTCAACCACCGATCTGAGTCGATGCGCAGTATGTTGACTGACCACGGCAAATCAATTTTTAATACAAACAATTATGAAGGGTTGTACTAATGGCAGGTTCTTTTGGTGGTGCGAGTCAAGGGCTTGCAGGTACAATCAATGCAGTAAATAGTGGTGCAAACATTGCAATCAATGTTCGTCAGCTTAGGGAAGATATTGAATCTAAGCGTTACGAAAGAGAAAAGGAACTCAAAGAAGTTGCTCGATTAAAGAGTGTTCGTGATGAACAATACTCGAAGCTCAATACTGCAATGGGTTCCACAACTACTTCTGTTGAAGAGTACGAGAACCTAGCAGGGGTGCAAGAGAGTGGTGATTACTCTGAGAAGTTCAACACTGTATTCGATAACATGATGTCACAGCATGGCTCTAATCGTGATGTTCAAACTGTGCTTGATAAGTATTCTACTGAATCAAACATGGGTGAGGCTGGCTACAAGAAGTTTAAGCGTGAAGCTAATATAGCGATGGCTCAAGCAAAGTATCGTGCCGTAAATAATACCAAAGGTTACAAGAAGGTTAAGACTTTTGTTGACCCTCTTACTGGCAAGGAAATGAAGAAGGATTATTACGATCCAACTGCTTACGCAACTAGCCAAGCGCATCTTGGTTTGCCTGTTGACCCTGAGCAAATCAAAAAGATGTGGGATTACAACGAGAAGGTTGATAAGTTCTTTGATGATAGATTTGTTAATCCTAAAGACCTTATGGCTGAAAGAAACAAGCTTGCTAATAACATGGGTGAACTTGCAAAAGTTTCTACCAGTACGAGTACTTCTACTGGTAAAGGTGGTGGAGGTGGAATAGGCTCACTTACTCTTGGCTCTAATGTTGGTCTTAATAAAGATGGGAACCCAATAGGTACTAACGTTGCAGAGCAGAAGCCTTTAGAGTTGCTTGACTTGAAAGAGGCTCAAGAAAAAGGTGGGATGACTGATAGCCAGCTTCAAGCTTCTTGGCAATCTTCAACAGCAAATAGAATCTTTTCTGACCAAATGGGTGAGCAGCATCTTACAGCAGAACTTCTTCGTGCGTCTGGGAATAAGTTACTTCTTGCTGACAACATCTATAAAATCGTATCGAGAGCTAGGCCTGAAATGGCTTTACCGACAATCACTGATATGTCAAAAGCTCTTGTTGATGGCAACTTAACTAAGGAGCAGTCAGGTGTTGTGCATGAGGCGTTTATCCATTATATGAATGACCCTTCTGTTCCAGCAGAGGAAAGGCTTGAGATGAACTCCAAGCTTGCGAAGACAACGATACCTCAAGAGAGGATGAAAGAGTTGTTTGGTACTGGTGGTGGTGGTGAAACTAAGTCTACTTCGTCACAGAGAAGTCAGATTAAAGGTGCAGATAAGTTTGCTGATAGGTCAATGGAGCAATTCAATGAAACCATTAAGCGTTTAAACTTGTTTGATACGGCTGATTATAATTCTACATTAACTCAGAACCCTGATGCTCTTCTATTTTATAAGAAGATGAAAGATTTGATGGGGGATTAACCTAAAACTATACACTCGATGATGAGTGGGGAGTTACAATGAGCAAGTTCAAAAAAGCACAATCCTATTTTACAAACCTTCAACAACAAACTGCGGAGGAAAGGATTGCAGCCGGACAAGCTCTTGTTAACGATCCTCTCAATAAAATGTTTCGAGGTGAGGCAACACACAAGCACTTGGATAAGGAGCTTGAAATTGTTAAGGGGCTTAAATCTGAGAAGGTTGAAGCCTCTAGTTCTTTATCTCGACAAGCAATGTTTGATAGTCAGATGAAGAAAGATGTCAATGCAAGCGAATACACTCCTGAAGAGAAAGGGGAGATGAAGCAAGCCTTTGATAATAGTCTTACCTATGTTTATGCAGACCATGATATGGACGAAGCCACGATAGCTAATCCAAACCTAAGTCAATTCTCAAGAGTAGCAGATGAACGCTTTGGTAACACCGAGGCTACTGACAAGTTTAAGCAACACTCTAAAGCCGGTACTCTCCAATCAATGGAATACAGGGAGTATGTTAAGAACTTAAGTGAGCAAGGCTCTAAGCTGGACGAGAAGAAGAGGTTCTCTGTGACTGGTTCTGCTGAGCGAGAGCTTGGTGGGTTTGAAACTCAAGCTGAACGTGCTGAAGAAAAGGATCGCTTCCAAGCCTCAATGATTGGTGGTATCCCTTATCAGTCAAATACGAATCAAAGACAACGTACTGGTGAGATTTTCGCAACAGCAACTAGGGAAGCTTTTAATGATGACGAGCTAGAAGAGTTCGTTGAGTTCACAGAATCAGGGAGTATGCTTGAATTAATTGACTCCGACCTTGGCTATACAGCTTTAGCTTCCTACAAGGATATTAAGCAGAAAGAAGAGAAAGGCTTTGTTGCTGCGACTGGTGAAACTATTGGTCAGATAGGTCAGCTTGTTAAGACTCTTGATACAGATCAAGGTTGGTCAAGATTGTGGCATGGTATGGCAACAGATGAAACTCTTGTAGAATCTACTGCCTTCGGTGCGCTAGGTGGAGTTGTTGCAGGTGGAACAATGTCTGCCATCACAAGTTCAGCTAAGGTGGCTCGACTAGCGAATAGATTTAAGACAGCATCTAGTGCTGCTCAGAAGCTAAAGATTGCTCCTATTGCAGAGTTTGGTGCAGATGCTCTTGGTGAAGCCGTTGGTAGTTCAGCCCTTATTGGTTTGAATACTCAAGAAATGAATAGCAGTCTTAATGTAGGTGCGAAAGATTACATCATGTATCGTTCATACTTTGAGGAGTTTGTTACTGGTACGCCTATGGGTATGGCTCAAGCAGGTGGTAAAAGAGCGATTGGCTCTGCCTGGAACGCGTTTAAAAGTCCAAAGGCTAAACTTACTCCGGAAGAAAAAGCTGTCAAGGTAGAGGCTGCTAAGACTAAGGCTAAAGCTGAAGGTGAAAACCCTGACTTGATTACTGCAGAAGACTTCGAGGATCAAGGGAGTGGTGAAGAACGAGTGAATGTTCTCGATTATCTTGGCCACAAGGTTGAGGAAGTGGAAACGAATGGTGTTGTGAAAAGAGAAGTTACTCTTGATTCTAAAACTACCAATGCTAAGGAAGCTCTCAAGGAGAATTATAACTTTGAAGGTAAGACTCGCAAGGAAAAGCAAAAAATCTTTAGTGAGAACTTTACTCATGGTGCAGGTGCTATTTCAATAAGCCGTAAGAACTCTTCTAACTTTGTAGAGTCCTCTAAGATGATGGCTATGATTCACGAACAGGTTCTTCTTGACACTTGGGAAGGTCTTGGTATGGAAGGAGCCGGTGGTTCTTTTGATAGCTACAAGTTTGGTGCAAAGAATGAACTCATGGAGAATGGTTCTGTTAAATACGTTCAGAAGAATTCTGATTCATTTGAGCTTGTTGACCACCCACTACCTTCACCTTATGCAAGTAATGTTAACACGACTGCTTTAAGAAGGCAGTTCGAAGGCCATGCAGACCCAGCCCATTCCTTTGCTTCTTATCTACACGCAGAGGAAATGCAGTTAGGTAATGCTAGACTGTATGAGAAAGGTTCGTTTGACCCTGACAACTTTGATGGAAGCCTTATCTTCAAGTCGAAGAACATGACTCCTGAAGCTGCAACTGCTGAGCAAATGCCAATGAATCTAACTGGTATGCAACTTACTGGGTTCGAATCTATTAGCTTTGGCAATACACAAGAGCGAGCTAGATGGTTGGCTTTAGCATCTAAAGGTGTAGAAGAATCTGTGATCAAAGATATTCTACCACTTGCAGGTGATGTTCCTCCTGTGCCAAATCCAGTTCATCCTCTTAAAGCGTTTGTGGAATCTAAGATTTCTGATGTTGATACTCAAATCAAAGCTCTTAATAAAGCGAATGATGTAAGTAGTGTTCAACTCGTTAGTACGATGCAGACCCTAAGGAATACTCTTGAGGCTGATTTGGCTGACATCACGGCATCTTTCTATGAGATGAAGGCGATGCCAAAGGCTGGTGATAAAGTTAAGGCTAGAGCTTTAATTGACACTAAGGTTGAAGGCATGGTTGAAGGCTTCAATAAGGCTGTTGAACTGAATAAGAGTTCTTCTGAGGCTTTATTTGCTAAGAGTGAGAAAGGTATTCACCAACAAGCTAGTCAAGATGCTGAGAACAAAGTGTTCACGGATGCAGTTAGCGCGCATAACTTGGACCCTATTGTTAATGCAGCTCTCGAAGCTGGGTTCACGGCAGAGGAGATTGACCCATTAAATCTTCAGCATACTTTAGCTCACCCTAATGAGATTGAAGTTGATATGGTTCGTGACCAAGTAGCGAATTCTGTTGAGGGTGACCAAGGGGTTGATAATTCTAACGTCAATCAAATGGCAGATAACCCAGGTGCCGAAGAAAGATTCAAGGCTATTGAAGATGCAAACATCGCAGAGATTGAGGACATTAATGTTTACTACGATGAGATGCTTAAAGACACTGCTCCTGAACGTGTTGAAATGGTTGAGGCTGAGAGAACTAATGCGCTTAAAGAACAGGTTGAGAAGTTCGAACAAGCAAAAGCTCAATCAGTTGGAGAGCATGAGGCTAGAGCTAAGGCTGACCTAGATAAAACTTTAGCTTCAGAGAATGTTGGTGACCTAACCAAGACTACTGCTGTTGTTGACCAACCAAATAGAATCTCTGCCGATGAAGACACTAGGCTAGAGGGTGTTCGTGCATTTGAAGATGCTAGAGAAGTCCTTCCGGAAGGCTCAGACTTTGAAACTATCCTTGGTGGTAAGAGAGCTTTGGTGGAATCAGACGAGAGTGGTATTCACATTACTACTTACGAGGATGATGGTCAGTTGTTATCAGCTATTGACTTCGAGGATGATGGTAAAGTTGTGAATGGTGGCGTAAGAAGAGTTGTAGATCCTGAGAATCTAAAGCTTATTCTTTCAAGGATGCCATTATCTATTGAAGATATCGCATCGAACTACAACCTAAGACTTTCTGATTTGAAGGATCACCCAGAGTTTGAGGTTCAATTCAAAGAAACTGTTGACTCTTACAGGGTTAAGCACCAATTACTTTTGGATGATACTAAGAGTGGTGTGTTAGATTCTGAATTACTTGCAGAGCGCAAGGCTGATTTGATTGATGCTAAGAAGGATTTGATTGATGAGGTTCGCTCATTCGCTGCTACTGCAGGGATTACAAGTCAAACGGATGTGGTCAATGCTTATGGGGTTGTTCAGAACATGGCCAGCTCTATTGCAATCTCACTAAAGGAGATGTCAAACTTCGTTAATGGTGGTAAGTGGCCTAGCGTAAAAGGATTTCTTACTGGTGTTAAGAAGAATGTTAATGATTTGAAACTCAACTCGCCTGATAAACCTGAAGGCAAGATTGATATGGTGCTTGAGAATATTGATAACGCCCTTATCAAGATGGATGAAGCTGTCTTTGCAAAGGATGAGAAGCTTATGAAGGCTGCTACTAAAGAGCTTCGAGCTAACTTAGGTCGCTACACGGAGAGTCCTCTTGCTGTGAAGTCTACTAAGATTCAATCATTCTTAGATATGAAGAACGATGGTTCAATGGTTGTAGCTATGCACAATGCTATGACCAATAAGGGTATCTTGCAAGATGGATTTATGTTCGAACTTCTAATGGACACGAATCTAGGATTGACTAGCCTGGACTTAAACCCAGCTACATTTGTTCAAGACCTTACGAATAAAATCTTGGGGGCTGCTAATTCTAAAACCAATCAGCTCTTCGGTAACATGACAAAGATTAAAGCCTTTGATGGTATTGGTGGAGGGTTGTTTTGGGTGCCACCTAAAGACCCAATCAAGTATGCAAACTCTATGGACGTGGATAAGATGGCTGCCAAAGGTGTTGATATAAACAAGGGTGACCCTATGATTAAGTTCAGGTATCACACTGATGGTTATGCAAACACTAAGCTTGATAAATTCTACGATACTAAGTATGCTCAGATGCACTTACCAGTTAGCGAATTAGCTAAGCTTATGATTGACCCTGTTGGTTACAAGCCTAAGTTTTCTACTGACCTTGGTGGTACTTCACACGCCCCTACGAATCACATCACGAACTCTCACCTTGAAATTCTTATGACCAATGCTGAGTATGAGTCTGACATTAAAAGGTTGATGACCAGTGGTACAAATTCCAAGTACACTTCAGACCTTAAGATGTTGTTCGAGGGTGACGATGGAGATATGAACGCTTCATTCGATGTTAGCTTCAATGTTAAAAGGTTTGTGAATGAGAAACCTGTCATCCAAAAGGTTGATGGTAAGCTTGTTTATAGACAATGGGGTAATGACTTTGTACCTACAATCAGAAGAGAGGTTGAGGCTAAAGTTAAGGGGAGTGATGAAACACAAACATTGAATTACGACTATCCTCTTGAGGGTGTAACTTCTGACATTACGTTCCACGATAAAACCCAATCCCCTAATAAGGCTACTGAGAAGAACACGTCTTTGGCTAGGGAGATTTCTGAAAAGAAACTTGCGAAGGTTGCAAGGAATACTTCACACGATGTATCTGTAATTGATAACCCTGAGATTACAATTACTCCTGAAGATTCTAACCTACCTCATAAGATTGTTTCCTCTGCGAATGACGATCTTAACCCTAGTATAATAGGCGCCGTTGAAGGAGCTATTCTTTCTGCACAGAAGGATGGTAAGTTCGGCCTATCACTAATGTACTATGGTGAGGCTGGTGGTTCGATGACTCCAAACCTTGATGGTGTTTGGCTTAGAGAGGGTGCTTATAACAAGACCCATGCTACTGCTAGAATCACATCTCAAGGAGCTAAGGTTTCTTCTACTGGTCAAGCAAGTATTAAATTCTTGAATATGGTTGTATCTGAGAAGACTGCAGCAAACAAGAAGTCTTCACTTAGGCATACTTCAAAAACAAATCAAACCTTTATTAAGGATCTCACAACTGGCGATGGCGTGGTATTAGTTGCTGCTCGTATTGACAACAATGGTGAGGGTGTACCTTCTAAGATGGTCGATGTTCTTGATGACAAAGGCTATCGTAGTCGTGGTAAAATAAATATCGATGACATTGAATATCGTATCTTCGATACTGATAACAGTACTCCGGGTGGTGCAGATGGAATGGACAAGACCCAAGCCTTTAAAGAGCTACTGAGAACTAGGCTTGATGCTGTGTCTGATGTATCTCCTAAAGAGGTTGAAGCTGTTCGTGGTGTTACCGACCCTGTTGATGTTACTGAGCTTGCTGAGTACGATAGCACTGGTGACTTGGCTATTGATGTAGCGAACAACGAAAGGTATACAACTCAAGCTTCTCTTGATGCAGCCTTTGCTCATGCCAATGCTCATCCTGATAAGAAGTATATCATCACTCATTCTAAAAACGCAAAGACTTATTCCAGCGTTGATGTTGATATTGCTGAGCATGGATTGACCAATGTTTCATCCAAGACTAAGGTTCAACTAGGTGGTAAGCTTGTGCCTATGTCTGATTTGAATGATGCCTTCCAAGCTAAGATACTTATGGCTATGGGTGTTGAATCTCTCCCTGATATGCAGAAGAACTCAAGCCCTCATGTACTGGCAATCAATGTAGATGAGACAGGTAATATTCCTAATGGTGGTGTAGCTGTTCTTGAGCCTTCAGATATTGCAACGACAAAGGCTGCCATTAATAAAGCCAAGGGTAATGTGATTGTCTATGAAGAAGGATTAGACTTCTCTGTTGGTAAGGAAACGATTGTGATAAGCACATCACTCGCTGCTCCTGAGCCTACTTTGTTTGATGTTCCTGATGTTATCTTCCAAAATTCTAGAGGCATAACGAAGGGTGGTAATCAAGGCAAAGCGTTCCTTACTGATGCTATCAACGCACAGAAGAAGCTCGATGCTATTGCTAAGAAGTTTGATAAGACTGGCATTACTAATCGTCCGGAAGTAAACCCTGAATCTCCTGAAGGAAATGTTCTTGCGATTCAAGAGGCTCTACTTAAGGACCCTAATATCTTGAAGCTTATTGCTGAGAATAATATGGGTGATAGAGATGCCGTAAATAAATTCATGGCACAGATGCAAGGCTTAGTCGCTTCAGTCGAGAAGGCTAGTCCTAAGAAAGCTAAAGCTCTTAAGGTGGCAAGCTCTGAGATTATGGAGATGATGGCTACGAAGGAAGATACTAGATCTATAACTACTGCAACATCTTTGTTCGCTAATAGCTTGAAAGCTAGAGATGGTCAACTGCTTAGCGTACTCAATGGATTCTATGAGCAAACTGGCTATAAGAAAGATGATAACTCTAAGGCTAGACTTGCTGTATCTTCAAATGGTAAGAGCTATCTGAGTACCCATGGATTAAAACCTGACGAATTGCAATCAGTCGTGGATGCGCAGTTAAAAGTATTTGCTAAAGGGAAAAGATTTGACCCAGCATTATCCAAGCATATCACAAACTTCTATGCTGAAACTTATGCTCACCTTTACACAACCTATAAGAAGGCTACTGGTAAAAATGTCCTCGATAATAGTACAGCTCAAGGCCTAGCTACATCTGCTGTTGAGATCATGGCTAACACTATGAGTAGTGCGAACAAGAAGAGTGATAACCAAATCACTGTTGAGTCTATCGTTGAAGCTGAGATTAAAAGACAAGGTGCTTTGTCTAAGCAGACTGGGTTCTCAAAGCCTATGACTATGGCAGCCGTTCTTGGTGTGGCCCTAGCTAGTCCATTGGTTGCACAACTCTTCCGTGAGGATAAGCAAGTGCAGGTTTCAGAAGCAGGTTCAGACCTACTTACTTGGAACAATGTTCTTGGTACTGTTGGATTGATTGCTGTTGGTGGATCACTTGGATTGAAGGGCGCGCACATAGTAGCTCCTGAGTTTATGACAAACACTGTGGCTACGAGAATCGAATCATTCATGCATGGTTGGCAAGGTCATGGCGTTGGTAAATTTGTTGGTAAGACTTCTGTTCACCAGTTCCTAGCTACATCTCCTAAGAAGATTGTTAGGGAGATGGGAAGGAAGTTAAGTAACGCTGGGCTTCGTGATGCTCGATTGAATAAAGAGTTTAAGATGGAGCTTGACAATGCTTTACGCAACATCGACCCTCTTGATAAGATTGAGTACTTCAATAACCTGGAGGAAGTTCTTAGTGCTACCGATAGACTAGGCCATGTGAAGAACATCGAGAAGCGAATCTCTACTGCAATCAGAGATGTGTTTGAGACTAAGGGTATGAAGAAAAGTATTGTTGAAAACCTTTGGTCCATCGTTGACAATGTGGAAAGAGTTCGTGATCTCTCAAGAGAATCTAAGCTTCGCAATCCTAACGGAAGTGTGCGTACTGGATTCTATGTTGGAGTGAAGGGCTTAGATAAAGATGCTGTTGTTAATGAGTTCCATATTGGTGATGGCAATAAGGTAAACAACGTGCAACTAAATAACTTACTTGAGACTGGGATTCAAGAAGCTAAGGTTAATGGCCACAAGTTTGATGAAGGTCAAGTCGCTGCCTTGCTATTGAATACCTACGCTATGTCAGGTGGACAACAGTTCAAGTCTGTTAAGAAAGGATTCAGAACTGTACTTGCTGAAAGACACCAAGCAATGTTGAATGAGAATGTTGATAAGTACTTGGCAAGTGGTGAGAAGATTGGTGACGTTCAAGAAAGTTATGTGGCTGGATTAGATTCTAAGCTACGCAAGATACCTAGAACTTCTGCAGAGATTGTTGCCCACCTATCTAATCAAGTGGATGACTACCAAGTTAATGCAAGTGGATCTAATCCTATTGCCGGTATGTTCCAGTCTGCTGAGAAGTATGATGGTGAAAGTCTTGTGAGAAACTTTAGTGTGCTTGCTAAGAACACAGCCTTCGCCAGTGAGATAGGTGTTGATGGTGTTGAGATGTCAGCCTTCGTTAAAGCTATGGACAATGACCAGCTTCAAGAAGAGTTCTTCGATGCACTGCGTATGGATTCTGGAATGGATTACAAAGCATTGAGAGAGCAAGATGCTAATCCTAATTCTCCAATGGCTGAGAGTGAGATGGCTAACTTCTCTAATGGTGGATTGTTTAGAACTGCTCAAGCTATGCAAGCTAATGCTAAGCTATCCTACTCTATGATACAAGGCCCAAAGGAATTGATTGCTACGAATATCCAAACGATTGCAAGCTTTGGCTATGGCAAGTCTGCTCATGGATTAGTCAATGCTATCTTCAAGGATCTAACTGACGATGACTTCGCTACGATGAAAGAGTATGGTTCAGTTCTGTATTCAGATGCTTCAGGTGAAGGGCTTACTTCAGGTGGTAGCCGTGATTTTATGTCGAGATGGTTCGATGGTTCAAGGCGTTCGATGTTTGATAACTGGTTGGGCGCTCCTGATTCATTGAGATTTAAAACTGCCAACGCAATGACACTTGGTATACTGGGTAAGACTCTCGACACTGAGATTACTTTGAACAACAAAGCTGCTGCTGCGTTTGGATTACAGCCTGGACCTACTCAATTAAGAAACTTAATCCAAGGTCACTTTGGTTTGAGCCAATTATATAGAGGGTTTGTTAATGCTTCTGCTGCTACATCTATTGCATCTGCAAGGATAGCCTTCACTGATTACTCTGCTCGCATGAAGACTAATGGGTTCGAGAGTCTATCAAGGTCTGAGCAGTTGTGGATGAAGGAAGCTTTTAACGATGCTGAGCTTGCGAAACTTGCTGACCCTACCCGTAAGGTCACTGAGTCTGAAGCCTTCACCTTCACTATGCACGGAGTACAATCTGTGACAGGTGTGAGTAGCTTAGCTTCTAAAAGTTTAAGAGCTGCTTCCGATGAGAACCTTCGTTGGGCTACCACCTTTAAGAAGACTGCTGCTAATGTATTGAACTCAACATTCAATAACATAATCATGCCTGCCTTTCATGGTGATACAATGCCGTTGTTTAGATTGATAACTGCTACTGGTATCATAGCTCCGACCTCAATCTATATGTTGAACGCTGCTTTAGGTTTCAATAAGGATAGGGAGATTGCTCAAGCCGAGAGGGATAACCTTCTTCAGAAGCTAGACTTTGTTGTAGGCCATACTGCTATGAGTGTGCCGTTCAATCTTGTTAGTGCTGTGACAGGGTGGATGATGGACGATGATATTTCAACTAATGTTATCAACTCTTCGAGAGAAATCTTTGGTGCAAATGCTGGATCTATGATGAACCTTGGTTATCATGGTTTGGGTGGGGCGAAAGATATTGTAACTGGTAATGCTGTTGCCGGTGCAAGTCGTATTGTTAATTCAGTTCGTAAGGAATTCAAACCTTTCAAAGAGGTTGTTGCTTTCCTACAACATGGACAAACAAACAAGCCACCTATTCAGTTCGATGAAGCCTTAGCTTCTCAAGATGCTTCTTATGTTGGTGAGTATATCAGTGCTTGTCTAGCTCAGAAAGGATTGACTATGCCTAAGCTACCTGCTTCCCTTATGGTGAGTAGAGAGTTGCATACCATTGCTCTTGAGCATGCGAAACAATTCACCTCGCAGTATGGTTCACCTCAAGATGCTAAGCTTATGAAGAGTCAGGAATATCAGAAGGCTATCACAGAAAACATTCCTTCGGAGAGTAACGAGAATCTACTCAAGGTTGTGAATAAGAATGTGGCAAGCTCTAGGAAGGCTAACATTGCACACAACTTGGACATCATTGAGACTAGTGGCAAGTCTGCTCCGGGTGTTAAGATCGAGAGAGGATTGAAAGGAACTAAGTAAACAAAGAAAGGGGCGAGAGCCCCTTCCTTTATTCCAAACTTTCCAAGTACTCTTTCTTTAATTCTTCTTGAAGTATTGCTTCTTTGTATTCTTCATTCATTATTACTTCCATAATATTTTATCCTTCGTTCGTCTGACATTCCCTTCCACTCTTTCATGGCTTCACGGAATACTGTTTGGTTAACTTCTAATGCTTCGAGTACATCGCCAAGGTGTAGCTTAAGCTCGCCCTTGTGTAGCCCTCGAACATTCTTTATTCTTTCAAAGACTCTTACCTCATACCCATTCCCTTTCGTTATGATAACCTCTCGGTCATGGGTAATGCTATAAGGAATCTTGATAGGTCTAACTATTTTTGTTTGGTGCCTTGGTCTTGGAGCCATTTTAAATCCCTCCTCTCAGCCCTCTTGTCCTTAAGAAACAAGGGGAGCAACACCACCAATACTATAAGTGGTATCGCTGCCAATGAAACTAACTGGAACATTACATCGCTTCGGTTGTTAGGAGTAAGCTACCAACTTCCCTTGTGTACATGAACTCACCTAAGCAACATTCAGTTTCTTCAGGGTTGGTAACAAAGTACTTGGCTGCTGCATAGATAGACTTCAGTGCAGGTGTAGTTCCAATCTTCACGTTGTTCTCCTTAGCAAAGGCTTGGCATAAAGAAGCAAGCTCTGCCTCTGTCTTAGCCGGTGCGATTGTTTGGAGTAGTGCTGCTCCTATCTCATCTTCAACTGCTTCGATACTCGGTGCCTCAACTGGTAACTCTTCAGGCACAGGTACTTCTTCAGGAACAACTTCTGCTTGCACGTCCACTGTTACTTCCTCGTACTCAGGAATCTCAGGCTCAGGTTTAATCTCTTCCTTGATTGGAGTAGCCTTCTTCGGAGTAACCTTCTTCTTAGGTGCAGGTTTACCAACCTCAATGTTGTCAGGGTTAATAGCTTCACCTTTGTCAGGCATTTCATCTGAAGTGTAAGGTAGTCCATCGATCTCGTCAGGGAAGGCAAGCCTAAACCCCTGAGCCATTGCTACCTTCTTAAGCATGGTGTGTGGCTTGTTGAACCACATCGAATTATTCTGAGTGTACTCGCCCCAGTTCACTTCCCATTCAAAAGGATGTGACCAGTCTTTGATGTGAATTGTAATCGTCGCAGTCAAGTCACCCTTCCAGCCGTCAACCTGCTTAGCGTACTGACCAACACCCTTTGTAACTTTGCACTGAGTAAGTGAACCACTCGTCTTAACTGAGTAACCTTGGAGCTTGCCTGAGCGCACTGCTCTCTTGATGTAAACTTCATAACCGACAACGATTTGAAACTTGTTTGTCTTGGTTGCGTAATCCTTGAATGGTATTGCATAAACTTCTCTCTTCAATGGGGATAGGTTCATAGTGTTACAAAGGATTCCAAACTTCTCAACCTCTGCCATTGCCATTTCACTTGGCGTAATCTTAAAGGATTGACACGCTGAATTTACATAAGCCTTAAGCTCGTCTCTTGATACTACTTCTAATTCTTTAGCCATGGTTCTCTCTCTTTCTTAGTCGGCCAGCGTACTGACCATTGTTTGTAGTACTCTCGTACTGGTGGTTTATTAAATTCAAATTTCTTTTCATCAGGAAGATAGCGAAGTGTTAGTCCTTCACACTCAGCTATCAATCCTTCTGAAGCAAGAGTTATAGCCCTTGTCATAATCATACTAGAACGGAAGGTCATCATCCATTGCTGGAAGTGATTGCCCTGCTGGTTGAACTGGTGTGGCCTGTGCCTTGGTTGGGTCGTTAGTACCTGCCTGTACTGGGTGGATAGCGATGGTATCAATGAGTACGTCTGTCTTCCAAACCTCCACGTTAAGCTTAGCATTGAAGCTCTTGCCGTGAATCAATTTACCTTGAAGGATAACCTGCTTGCCTTCAAAGTTCTGTACCCATCCTCCATCCTGGAGTATAGCTCTGTGCATGTGGCTCTTGTCATTCGGAAAGAAGATACAAGGAATGTAATCTCTCTTGGTCTTACCCTCTTGGTCCTTACCTGCGTAAGCTCCGATTGTCATAGCTACGATCTTGCCATTGTCGAATACTCTTTGTGCGTACCCTACTAGATTTACGATGTTGTTTCCTGTAAGCATAATGCTCTCCTGTTCTGCTATTCTCCGAGGAATAGATATTTTAAATTTGGGTGGATCTCTTTCTTGTCCATCTCAAGAACGATGTCCGTTGTTGAATCGAATCCCTTATAACCTGTGACCAATATCATGTTCAAAAAGTTAGGGCTTCTATTCATACTTCTAATATAGAAAGGACTCTTCGGTACTTTGTTCTGTTTCTGATACATCACCAGTTTGAAACCACTGGCATCCTTCTTCTTCGATAGCAACGCCTTAACACCATTGCGATTGAAGTCTCTCTTGTGCCTGCCGTTCATCATCTGCATCAAGGCCACAATCCCTGCCTTGTATATATCGAATGATTGAAAGCCTGCATGTTTCAAGAAATAGTTTTGGTCAGCGAGGCTATCATCGACAACCCCATCTGCTCCATAGGTTTTGAATGTTACATTTCTAGGGAAGGTGGCGTTGCCAAACTCTTTAACAAGATCGTCAATGACTACCTTCTTCACCTTGTACCTTGGCATCTAGTCCTCCCAGTAGTAAACTCTAAGCCGGTGAGAACCAAAAGATAGAGCTACGATTGATACAACAGTGATAGTATCGATTGACTCGTTAACCCACTCCGTTAATCCATCTCCCCATTTGAAATCTCTACTCTTGAACGTTTTGTTTTGCATCGCTACTCCTTTTGAATCTGAAATTCCATACTGAATCATTGGTACATTCAACCCTCATTCTCCACTCGTCACACCCATCGGTGATAGAGTAGTGAACTTCTTTAGGCGCCGGTTCACTCTTCTTTTTATAGTAGCCTAGAAATAACCCCAGCATAAATGCTAGGGAGAATACCATTCCCAATAGAGAGTTATCACTCATTAGAAGTCCATCCGAGGATCATACTTCTTACTCCAAACCCATACTTCAAACAAGGCTTGATAAGCTAAGCCTGCGTTGATAGTCTGAAGTTCATCGAAGTGTTCAACCCTAGTCCATCTTTCAAGGACACCATCTTTCCCAGTGACCTGTTCATCCCTTGATACATAAGCGATGCAAGATACAATACCTTTCTTGATTGCTGCTTGAATCTTAGGGCAAGAATCTTTACGAGCCAGGTTAGCATAGCATCCCAGTTGTAGTTCATACTTCTCGTTCTTGTAGGTCTTATTCTTCTCAACCTTACCATTGGTATCTTTGGATTTCAAATCGAACACTACTAGTTGGCCCTTGCTATTCACTCCGAGTAAGTCACCTGTTCCAGCGTACCCTAGCTCACGACTAGCCATCATCCTTTCAGAATACAATATCTCTACGATGTCTGCATCTGCTAAGAGTTTATTCCAGTGGCCACGCTGCGCATCCCTATGCCCATCATTCCAGTACGGAGTATAAACTTCAAGGTCTTCATGTAGTACGTTACCACCTTGAGCCGCCTTGTCTAAGTGCTTAGCCATTTCTTGCTTGGCATATAGTAATGCTGCTGCATCAGAGCATTGCTCGTCCACCTGTCTAGCGAACTTACAGATCTGGTCCATCTTCCAAACAATCAAACCCTCTGCACCTACGATGTCGAGGATAGTTGTTGCCGATGGAAGCCACCCATTCTTTCTAGCATCTGCAATAGTGCTAGGTCGAGTAGGGTTCTTAGCAGTCTTACTTGCTGTCTTCACTTCATGTCGTGCTTCGCCTGTGTCAGTGTAGAAATGAGCCATGTTAACCCTCCAAATTATTTAAGTAAATGCTAACAACTTCTTTGTGCTTCGCTAACCAGCAGGCTAGCACGTCACCATCAACAGAGTTGCCATCCCAAGATCTCAAGGCGTCCACATTCTCTTGAAGGTGTAGCAGATTTAACTCAGTATCGTATCTGTTAGCCTCCTCGATTGTTTTAAATACTCTACCATCTGAAATCACAAATGCTTTTATTTCTTCAACCATTACTCGTACTCCTTAATCAAAAAGTTCAACAACTTATTAAGTTCAGCCGTGTTGTAGTAGTGAGCAAAGATAACTTTGAATTCTTTCGGCATATTTCTCGGTGAGTTAGTCCACCATATTTCTTCACTCTTTATCTTCAGTTCATCCCCCCCTCTCCTGTTCTTGAGAAAGATTGCGATAATTCTGTTGGTTATTTTCTGTTGTTCTGTTAGCATCACTGCCTCCTATTTGAAACCCAAGTCATGCTTGTGGTTTTCTTTTAATTGTTTTCTCGCCTTGGTATTGAACTCCAACACTGGCAAGCATACGTGCATATCAATTGGACCGCGTTCTTTTGGGTCTGTCTTGATCTCAATAACCTTTAGCACATGGTCATTGCATTTGTAAACCATAGCCCTTCGAGCCTTGGCTATTGCTTCATCATCATATATAATTTTTTTAGCAATAACATTTAAGCCTTTCAAAGCTACTGTCATTTCAGAAGTGATCCAATCCACTTGCATCAGTACATCATCAATGATATTAGGGAACCTACCTCTCAAGCATACGTTACAAAGGTGAGGGTTAAGGTGGAAACCATGAAGGGGTGGTAGCCCCTCCATTTGTGTCTTGCATTGCATACAAGTCCTGAATATCTCACCTTTTCTTTCAGGTTTTCTACCCATCCCAATCCTCCATGTAGTCCTCGTTCATTGCAACCCGCTTTCTTTCTTCTGCCTTGTGGTACCGGTATTCCATTTCAGCACAAGCTTCTGCTTCTTGGTCCAGCATGTGTTGATACATTCCTTCGTAGCCGTACATTACCAAAACTCCGCGTCAAACTCAGGATCATCTTCATTGTACTCATTACATGAATAACATTTACCATCCTCAAGCTGGTCTTTAGGGAAGTGGTCTAAACATTTCCAGCAATCAACGAGTGGTTGTTCTTTTTCAGCCATGATTATTCCCTCCATTTCCCTGCTCTACGCATACGATGTTCTGTAATTTCATCAACTTCAAACTTCTCCTTCTCTTCAGCTTCTTCTCTAAGCTCCTCAATCCATTCATCAAGTTTCTCTTTGAAGATTTCACCACCATCGTTGTTGTCAATCTCTTCAGCCCATTCCTCAAACTTCTCTTCTACCTCTTGGTCTTCAAGCAAGGCAAGGTCGTCCTCGCTTAAGTCTTTGTAAAGATTAACAAAGATGTTAAAGAAGATTGCATCCTGATTATCGTATGCCATTTGAGTGTAGTATTGGTACTGCCCTGCTTGGAATATCTTAATCAAGTCAGTGCCACCCATTGCACCTGTATCACAAACCCCTGAGTCGATAGCTTCTTCAGTCCACTCCTGGAAAGAGTGGGCTGTATTCCAGAGGTCTGCGTTGTAAATATCAACACACCCATCAGCTTGTTCAGAGATAGCATCACAGATGTATGAGTAGTGTTCAATCTGATCCTCGATAATCTCACAGATGTCTGATTGGTCAGGTAGTTTTAAGTTGTAATCTTTCTTTGTAATTTCTTGTGGCATCATAGCCTCCTGTTGTTTAGTAAAAACTAATTGTTTGTGTTACTTCTGCGTACATTCCGAAGCCATGTATATCACCTCGTTCTTCGATGTCCCCACCTTCTTCACCTACTCTAATGAAGCCATACTCTTCATCATTCTCTGAGAAGGAATCCATCAGAGCTTCGACCCCTTGTACTTCCTTAAACATACTGTACCACTTAACATCTTCAATGAGCAGACTATAATATTCTTTATGATCATACTCACCTTCTGTAAAGGTTGCGCCTCTACCATAGTCGGAGAACAATTCCTTAATATCCCCCCACTTAGCTTCAGTGATTTCTTTTTTGTCTACTCTTAAGCAGACTTCTGATCTATAACCCATGATGAACTCCTAGTTCTGATTGGTTAGTTTATTGTACCAAGCAATAGCTATTGCATCGGCAACGTCCTTATTAAATCTCTTAGGCATATCAAAGTTATTGATAACCCAATCCTTTATCACGTTAGGCCCATCGTTCTTCTTACCATGAAGTCCTAATGCTTTCATCCAAGTGTTAGGTGGGATAGTATCACACCATTCTCGCTCGTCAAACATCGAAGCAACAACACCTTCAATCATACCTACCGACTGCATCAAACTACCTGCGCTTGCCATTCCTGTGCCACGCTTGGTTGATACCCTCTCCATCATAATGCAATGATCTTGAGTAAGTACATTAAATGTTGCATCCATCTGCTCTGCAAAAGCAAAGCAATCTATCTGCCTCTTGATGTACGCCTGCCCTGCTGCATACTTACCATCGGTCTTGTTTCTTTTGATGCCTGGCTTATCCTTCACTGGTATCTGAAACCATTTAGGTATTGGCTTTTCATCTTCATCATCGAACCAAGCCACTACCCCTGTAAGTCCAGGGTCAATCCCTATGTAAATCATTTCCCCTCCAATAAATAGTATTCAATGTGTGTAACAACACCCTTCATCTTCACTGGCATACAGATAACATAGGAGTTATCATCGTACATCGTGAGGCGATTGGCTTTGAAGTCTTCAATCTCTAGGTCAAGATCTCTCTCTACCTCATTGAACTGATCGTCAAAAGAAAAGGTACCCACTACTCTATCGTAATGACCTACCAATTCCTGTATCTTTTCCTTATCTACTTTGGTAAGGTAAAGACTAACCACTCCTTGTTGGGTGAGTAGTAGGTTGTAAGCTTTAGGATTGATAGCCCTAGTGAAAACAATTAGTTTGTTATGCTCACTCATATTGTGGTTCTTCCTTCATCATCGGTTACGATTTTCATTAAGCCGTAATCCAATAGCATATCAACTAGGTCTTTACCTAGTCCTATGTCAACAGGATAGCCAGCTGCCTTCATCATTTTATATGTAGAAAAATTCTCCATGTCTAGCACATCACCCTTGGCCTCAGCCTCAAGCTTATGGTCCATCATCGCATTGATACAGATGATAGAAGCATAAGACTCAGGAGCTAAAGGATATTGTGGCTTTCCATTAATCACATAGGCTGTATGCCTAAGCGCACACCTAACGAAGAAAGCATTTTGTGTTTCAAAGTAACGAGCGAACTTATTATTCTTCTTCTTAATCTTTGCCTTGCTCCACCCATCTTGAGGAACCCCACCCTTAAGGATAAAGTCGTGACTCAAGTGCGTGGCAATATCAAGGAGGACGTATATCAAACCATCCTCCCTTTTCTCTTCGTCCTCAGTAGCAGCAGCTAGGTCGAGGCGTTCGCAAGCAATGGCCCAGTTGATAGGCTCATTGGCGTAGTCGTTTGGTATTGATTCAAGCTTCACTTAGAATACCTCGCTCTCTCAACCAAGCCTCGTACTTAGGCATCATTGTCTTAGTCGTACCTTTCAATCCAGTTTCTTTCTTGATTAAAGACAGGGCGCTAGGCCCTCTCGTTGTCAAGCCCTTGCTCTCAAGCATAAGTCTTGATCTAAATGTAAGCAGTCGGTAGGCAGCAATGCCTTCTGGTGTATTGATAATCATCTTAGTCATCTCCGTGTGTGTCAGCGTTCCACTCTACTTCAGCTAAACGTGCGTAGTATTCCTTAAGGATTTCTTCTTGGATATGATCTCTCACCTCTCTGCTTACTGGGTAGAATAGCTGGCGATACTCTTCACCCTTGTAGTAAGGGTCGTTAGGATAGCTAACGAACAAGCCATTACTCCCTTCATATATACGAAGGCCAGTCAGTTGAATTTCATCGTTGAGTACGATACGTGCTACGCTTCGAAGCTTACCCTCGCTGCCGTTGAAAAGGAATACTGATACTGAAGTTACTTTAAGTGTTGTTGCTGTTGGCATAATTGCCTCCTGTTTGTAAGTTAATTTGTACTGCTTGTTGCTTAGTTTAATCAAGGTAAACCATCTCGTCATTTACCCAAGTGAACTTCCTGTTTCTTTCTATGTTGTGAGGTATGCCCTCTGCTCTTGAGTAAAGTAACTCAATGACCATACCCCAATCCTCAAGGAAGTTATTGTTAAGGTGGTCGAACTCCTCGTCACCCTCCCAAAAGATTGAGTACCCTTCGCATCCATAGTCAGTGTGGATTCCTTCGTAGTTAGCTTCGAGAAAGTTTCCTATTGGTACGAGAGTGAGTTCATTGAACCTCTCCCCTTCAGGTATTGCTAGATAGAAAGCTCTACACTCTTGAATAGATTTCAGTACGATCTTTCCTTGCCTCTCCATTTCAGCATGAAGAGAATTGCCAGCTTCAATAGCTTCCTTGTTCGCTTCTTCTACCCATTCTTTAGTTGTTTGTTGTGGCATAACTGCCTCCTTGTTTGAGCGACATTGCTCATTGTTTATTGGGGTGGTAGGACTCGAACCTACAACTGTACCATACTAGCTTGTCTGCCGACTCACAAGGGAATCGAACCCTAACCTAGATGCCTCTAGTGTGTCTACCAATTCCACCACACCCCTTAGTTCTTCCGATAACTCTAGCTATACCCCATGCAAGCACAGGTTATAGCCCTTTGTTGTCGGTAATACTACATTGTTGTAAGTTGCTCAATAATTTTCATTGAATATATTTCCATCATTTTTATTGGTGCATCATAAGTATTGTTGTAAACTCTACAATATTGTCCAGAATTAAAACCTGTGAATAGTATTGCCTTATGCTCTGGATTACCTCTGCTACAACTCACCATAACTGAGTACACACTTCTTTCGTCTAGGTTTAAATTCTTAAATACTTCTGAACTATTATTCAATTCAAGTTCTCTTTTTCCTGTTTCTATTTTCATATTTTCTCCTTAAGTTCTGCCGTACTACCGACAACAAAGATTCTATTTCATTAAAACGAAAATAGAGTCTTAGCCGTTATCATCAATCAATCGGCTTCCAATCTAAGATTATCACACTATCATCGTTTATATATCCCTTTATATCTGCTTGCAAATCCATTATTCCATCCCAATT
>Ga0208947_1000248_pt1 | contig 28849 bp, 47 predicted proteins | sample AOAMet1_04_M0_20_2_FD_188226 | JGI IMG/M metagenome (GOLD analysis project Ga0208947, IMG submission 188226) | Ammonia-oxidizing marine microbial communities from Monterey Bay, California, USA - CAN11_04_M0_20 (SPAdes) | ecosystem: Environmental > Aquatic > Marine > Intertidal zone | place... | reverse complement strand
AGTCTAAATAAGCTGATACATCCTGTGTGGCTCTGAATTCACCATTCTTACCATATGTATCTTTAATAAAATTACTCATTTTAATTCTCCGATCTAAGGTTGGATACCTTTACTTAAATATACTAATATAATACATTTAAATAAAGGCAGCCCCGAAGGGCCACCTATATTTTGTACAAATGTTACTTACGCAACAATTACGCCAATACCAGAAATCATTCCAGATGCAAATGAGTTTCTGCATTCTAGAGTAGTTTCTTCGATCATCATAGCTGTTGTGCTATCACCCTGTACACCAACATCAGCTGTATGTAGAGGACGTAAAGTAGCCATCGCCCACCAACTTGGGTCGTAAACGAGAACATCCGTAGCTCCACCTAGCCCATCACTCTTGTCAACGCTACTAGCGAGACCTTGAATGTAGTTAGGTATAACTTTCACTAAACCAAAGTCACTTTCGTAAAGCTCAACAGATTGTCTGATTGAGCCTAGTTCGTCAATATTACGACGAACGTTAGAAGCAGCTTGCGCTAAAGCAGAGAAGTTACGTTTTTGAGTTGGAGACATCATAAGTACTGTTGCCTTTCCACCTTCTTCGTAAACTCTTTGCATTACTTCATCAACGTCACTTAAAGCAAGTGAGTGGGTACCAGCAGTAGCAGCGGCACTCGTAAGACCAGCGGCAGTACCAGCTGCAGCTGTATGAGTACCTGAAGCAAATGCTGGGGTACTAGCAGAAACGTCCCATGTGTTATATGCAGGTACCCATGATTGGTATCCGCCCATAGTACGACCAGCGTTCGCGCCAACACCATCAGCTCCGCCAGAGCCATTAGTTACTTGACGTGCGCCAACTAGTGCGTGCTCTAAGTCACGCTTAAGCTCAGTACCTTTCTTCTTCATTTGATACGCAAACTCAGAGTTGCGCCCAGCCTTAGAAACACTATCAAGAGTCTTAGAAACTTGAATGTGCTTAGTAAGGATCTGAGAGTAGTTACCAACACGGGCTGTGCTGGTACTTGCAACAGCTGATGCTGAAAAGTCTGAACCTTCAGCTTGAGCATTCGCAGCAGGTGCTGCTAGCTCATCAGTTTGCCACTCATGAAAAACGGCTGTGGCTTTTTTGTTACCAATAGAAGATAAAAACGGAGTTTCATCTCTGGTAATCATAGTTATAAAAGATGCCAGGTCTTCCTTTTTACCCTTGGTATCTTCCGTTCTAAATATTGCCATTTTAATTTTTCCTATAAAATATTACAATTGTTAAGAGATAAGAAAGATTAATTGTCAAACATTCCATCTACCAGTCCTGCTAGGAAAGAATCAGTTTGATTCTCTGTAGCGTCTCCTGATAAGACTTTCTTGCGTAACTCCTTTTCTTTCTCATTAGTTTTAGCCTTTTTGCTCACAGGCTTAGTTGCCTTAACACTTTTAGTAGGAGCTTTCTTGCGCTTCTGGACTGCAACTTTCTTGCTGTCCTTTAAAGCCTTATAATCATACATTAACGCAATCACTTTAGGATCTATAACGTTTGCAAACTCAGGAAAACCTAAGTCTTTTACTGCCCAGTTAACCACAGATTCGTAGTTATCTTGCCAGCCTGGCAGATCCGTATCTAATGCTGAAATAGCTTGTTCTTTATTTGCTTGTAATGCAGCTGCGTCTGCTTGAGTCTTTTCAGAATTAGCCTCGTCTTTAAGACGTGTAGCTTCGTTCCTCTTAGATTCAAGTTCTTTAGCTTTATTACGTCTAGCTTCTTGCCATTTAGGCAATTCGAACATATCATCATCATTTATTAATTGCTGTATTTTACGATCATACGCTTCTAGCTGTATTGCGTCGCTATCAGTTTGACTAGCAAGCAATTCAGCATTTTGAGATTTAAGCGCAGTAGCTTCTTCTGCAAGTGCCTTAGCTTCTTTTAGCTGTGCACTGGCTTCAATGGATTTCTTGTTAGAGCTTTGAGCAGTCTGGTAACCTTTGATTAACTCAGCCATAGATACAGTCGACTCTTCACCATCAATCTTAACTGGTACTTCATATTCCATATCTAGTTCTTCGCTATCATCTTCCACTTCTTCTTCAGAGTCATCTGCATCCTTCTCAGTCTCTTCTTCTTCTTCAGTTTCTAGATTATCATCATTGCTCTCATCTTCTAATAGTTCAGTCTCGGGCGCCTCAGCTTCATCACTCTCTGCTGCTTCCTCCACTTCGTTATCAATATCTTCGCTGGGTAGATCCTCTTTTGGTTCATCACCAAAGAACTCGCCCGCTAGACCTTCTAACATTGCATCTTCATCAACCAAATTTACTTTAACATCCCGACTATTTGTTAGGGTAGTTTCTAAACTCTCTGACATTACATAATCCTCCTATAGATTATTCTTTATTTGGTAGCAGCTTTCTTAATAGGTGCTGCTGCCTTTTTAACCTTTTTAACATCCTGTTTTTGAGACTCACGCTCAATTATATCTTCAAAACGGGCAATAAGGGCCTGTACCGAAGTAAGTTTTTCGAGTAGTTGTCTAATAACGGGACCGTGTCCCCCGCGGTTTCTTGCTCCGCGCATTTCACGTAGTATATTTTTTTGTTCTAACTTGAACATCTCCAAGTCTTCTAGTGTAAACTCATCCATTTAGATCCTCCTGTTCCTTTTTGAATGTTTCATTATCGCCAGCAACTGCTAACGACTCTATTTCTTTCTTCACATCTGTTAGTGCTACGACAGTATTGTAAATAGTTTCTCGTAACTCTGTTTGATGCGAACCTGTCTGACTCCATGCCGATAAATATTTTTCTTTAACTTTCTCAAAGATTAAATCATAAGCTTTATTACTTATAATCATCTTAGCATGAGCCCCTAGTTCTATTTTATCCATTTGACCTCCGTTTCATGAATTAATTACCAATCTTGGTAGGTTTTCCTGTTTGTATTTCTAAAGCAATCTCTGCTTTATCCTTAGCAACCATATGCTCAAATTTCTCTCTATCTAACTCCATATCAGCTTGCTTCTTCTGGATATCAGCCATTTGTTTTTGTAGAGTCAACATAAGTTTCTGTTGTTCTATTTCTTGTTCTTTCTGCTCTTCAGCATTTGCCGCTTGTTGTTGTTGGGCTACGGCTTGTGCCTGCTGTTGACCTTGTGGTGTTGCTGGATCGACAATAAAATCAGTCCAGTTTTCAATACCTATGGAATCCATCATTTGCTTAGCAATATTAAACCCTGAAGCAGGATTAATAACACTCTTAGTTTCTGGAGTTTGATACAGCATTGGCATAACTTGTGTAGCTAACATCATCATATTTTCTTGAGTATTAGCTTTACTATTAGGACCAACATCTATGTCTACAGTACAGTGCTCGATAGGCATTAAATCTTTAGATGTAACGCCATAGTATGAAAAGTCATTCATAATTGCATCCGCATTTTCTAATACTAAGCTATACACGCCCCTGCATAAATCTTTAAAACCAGTTTCAGCAAATCTACGTGCTACATAAGCAATACGTTTTTGTGAAGCTGCTTGCACTTGCGCAACTTTACCCGCTGAGTTACCAGAATCAAATAGTTTTTCATTCACACCTTGGGCTGCGCGCGTCATGCCACTAGCCTGCTCTTTCTCATTGTTCATAAATTCTAACAAGGAGAACGTTGAAGGTGACAGAGAATCCGGGGTAATCGGTTGCACTGCTGCAACAGGACTACCATTAGTAGGGATAATCTGGTGAGGTTCGGGACTCTGAAGTGCACGGAAATCCACCGTGTTGGGATCTGCAAGAACTCGACCATAATTTGTCAAGTATACATTTTCTACCATACCTCGAGTAATAGCCGTTTTAATCTCTGTAGCTGATCGAGTTACGTCTGCTATAGACAACCCGTAAAAGGCGTATGGAATCTCGATAGGATTTAAATTAGCCAAAGGTATGCCATCAGCATACTCTTCTAATAAAATCTCATCACCAGCCACTATTAGCCTCTTCAACTCAGCGATACCATCGCCATCTCTGTCAATCTTCATCCAGACTTCGTTAACAGTAATTTCCCTATTAGCCGTGCCTAAAATATCTTCCTCTTCACCTACCCAGACACTATTTACTGATTGTCTGCTAGCGCTTTCCCCATAATTGCCCTTAAGACCCGCAAAAGATTCCGAGCCTTCTGTCGCTAAGTCATCTGGCACATCAAATCCTTGTGTGCGAAGATCAGATAAGGACACTTCGGTTTGGATTCCTACGAATGTAGAATTAGCTATTGAGGTAGCTGTTCGATTAATCATAAAAGATTCGGGTGGAATATTTTCTAATTCTATTTTGGACGTATCTACCTTGCGTCTAATTTTAGCTAACTTATAATATTCAACTTCTTCACCTTCAATTATTTCTGATGCAGTATTTAACTCAATTATTTCGACATCTTCTTCTGCCGTAATAATATCGAGTTGTTCCGTAGTTATATTCTCGTATTCCTCTACTTTGTATTCAGAAGATTCTACCCACTTCCAGCGAATAGTTGCATTCTTAAATAGCAAAGCACTCTTAATCCACGTGTTTAGTTCTACCCAACCATTATTCTTAACAAAGATACAATGATTAGTAATATCGGAAGCTATGCCTGCAGCTTTAGACTGCGTTGGGTCCATTGGGTTAAATTTAGCTATTTTACCGTTGCTTAACATCAATTCTGAAATAACTGCTAGATACGAATCTACAATTTCTACAGTATCTGATGATACAACTTTAGAAACTCCCATTGGCGCTAACCTACCCCTTGGTTGTTGGGTGTAGTAATCAATAGCTTCTTCTCTTGCTTCTGATATTTCAGAACCATCAGAGAATGAGCCTACTGACTGATGAATAGCATCATTAATGAGACCCGTCAGCTCTTCATCTGTTATTTTATTAATATTTTTCGACATAGTGTCTCCTAAATCCAATTGTTATTAGTTTCCGGTATATACATATTACCAAATCCTATTCTATCATTTGTTAACTTATCAATATGTGTTCGATAAACTTCGCAAGCAATAGCTAAAGCCATTACTGAGTCATCTAAACATCCGGGACTTGCGCCAGTTGTGCCCCTATCATCAGATAAGTAATCTTTTAATTCTTGAATAATTACCGAAGATTTAATATCTAACTCTTCTTCAAATAACCAATTCTTTAAGTTGCCTATGATAGCAGGTTTGGATGCGCTAGTTGTTCTAAAGCCTAGTCTTATCCCCTCTTCATTTGATATATTAGCAATCTTTGTTTGAAAGTACATATTAACGTAATTCATATCTTTCAGCTTCTGAAGAGTAGCTACACCCATTGAATTAGATTCAACAGCCAAAAGTGCATTATTGAAATAGCGTCCTAAATAAAATAATTCTTTGCCAAAAGCAGAAGGGTCTATTCTATTATTACGATATAAACCAACGACTTTTCTCTTTGAGTTCATAACTACAGCAGCACTATAATCTTGCCCTACTCCGAGAGCAACATCAGCCCCAATAATATATTTCTCTTTGAAACTAGGGGCCTCCCATATTTCAAGGTGCCCTTCTCTCTGATCATCCCAAGACATCATCTTAGAATTAAAACTTCTTATGCTTGTAGCAGATTCAATTTTTAATTTTTCAATCTTTTCAATATCAAATACATTAGCCCCTGATACCTGGAATGCTTCTTCAGAAGTCGCGGGGTATTCCTGGGCAAACTTTGTTGCACCGGATTCACCAATCTTCATTCTTCTCCAATAAAGTTGGTCATTAGTTAAATTATATAATTCAGCCAATGCTTCCTCTTCCTTAGTTCGTACGAAATTTTCAGAAGCTTCCATAGTATATTCTAATGTCATATACCAAGGTAAAAATACTGGAACATAATCATTTAAACCTTGCTCTGCTTTCTTCCACATTTCATAGAAAGAACCAGTAGCGCCATTAGCTGTAGATTCTAGAATTATTTCAGTGCCATCAGCACTAGAAACCCCCTGAAATAGGCCAGCTAAGATTTTCTCTTGATTTTGCCAAAATGCTACTTCAGAACAATGTAAAATTGTTGGAGTTGTGCCCCGCCCAGCTTCGGGCGAGCCAGCTGTATACAATCTAAATCCTGAGTCATTATGCGCGAACTTAATTTCTTTCGCATTAGATTTAACTAATTCAGGAGCTGTATCATCTGGCATTCTTTCAATAAATTGTTTACTCATTGTAAATAGTGCGTCAGATGTTGCGCTATCATGAGCTAATACCACTGATCGGGTATATGGGGTATATAAGGTCTTCCAAAATACTCTTCCAGCTGTATATGTAGATATACCTTGCTGACGAGCTTTAAGAATTATTACCCTTACCCTACCTTTCTCTTTTAACTGCTTTTCAACAGCTTTATGTATTTTTTGTTGCGCCTGATTAAACTTAAAAGGTATATAACCCTGCGCGGCGTCTTTAGTAATGATCTTTAATCGATCCCCTGAAAACTTTTTAAAGTCACTTTTATATCTTAAATCTTTCTTTTTCTTAGCAATAGCTTTGCGTATTTCTATTTCTTTCGCTAACTTTAATTTATATTCTTTGCTACCCTTATCCATAATTACCCTCCAGCTCATATGATAGTAGTTTTAAATTAGGTGGTTGGTTACTCAGGCTGATGCCAACCGTCACCATTCGGAGGGACCCAAGTTTTAAGTTATTTTTTCTTCTCCACTTTTATTTTGTGTTACTTGGATAACTCACTCGTTATATCCTTGTCAAGTAACTTCCAGATGATACCAGCAGCGATAATGCCCGCTAGTCCCGCGTTACCCAAAGTCCAGACTATATCAAGTATAGAACCAATTACATCCCCAGTTAGGAATGCCACTTTACTACCAAATATAACTTGCAATACAATCGACAAGCTAATTAACTTAATACCAACATCTATTGCACCATCAGCACCGTTTTTTATTTTCTCTAACATATTTACTCCTTCTAATTAAAAAATCTCCAGTTTAGCCTCCTAAGCCTCCGCCCCTTCTTTCTATAACTTTTAGTATTAAAAAGTTAGTTATTTATTTTTTGGTTCCAAGATATTTATTATATAAAGGTACCAATTTCTTTCTAAATGCAAAACCTGCCACTGCTGCGAATATAATAAAACCTATTACACTCTCCATGTTACTCTCCTAAATGTTTAAAAAATCGTTTAAAGTATTCTGGATCATCATCTCTTGATTTGTCCGAACCTTCTCCCCATCTCCAATACTTAATCATATTTTCGAGGGGTTTATCTGTTGTTTTGGCTTTAGCCCATAAATCATTCATAATTGCTTTAGATAATTTTGAGTATCCTTCCTGATCAGTTTCAGTAGTCATACCACCTTGTCCGCCGTAATCATAGTCTGGATTAAAGTGAGGTATTTTACCCTTGTTATTGCCATGTTCTGCAAACTTTCTAGCATTCATTAAGTATCTATTAGCAAAATCTTTATCTTCAATTATTTCTGGTTTATTTAATAAATAGTTCTTTACTAAATTTCCAGTTAATTGCACAGGACCAAACGCAGTCGAGCCTCCTTCAGCCTCCCTAAATGTAGTTCTTATCCAGGGATTATCAAAGGCTTCTGTTTCTGCGCCACTAAAGGCCTTGTATAAATTGTCTATTCCCATATTATCTTCTGGTGGATACGACAATACACCAGGGTTTGCCCCTGCTTTTGATAGTATTGCCATAAAAACTCCTAATAATAATATGCTAATCTTTTTTGGGCTTCTCAAAATCACTACCTTCTACTTGGGCATTAATTCCAGGTTGATCTAAGTCTTCTGGGTCTATTTCAGTAACACCAGCTAATTCAGCCTCTAGTTCCTCAATAGTCATCTCAGACACTTGGGTAACCCTTGAGTCTACCTCTTGCCTGATCTTCTTACCTTCTGAATATTCTCTTTCTTCTGCGACAGCTTTGTATGCTCTATCATACTTAGTCATATCTGTTGGATCGTTAGCATAGATAGCAAAGGCAGTATTTTTTAGTGCCTCAAACATCTCTGTATTATCTAAAGATTCCACTAATTCGGCTAGTTCTGGGTCTTCTTGCATCCATTTCATAACTTGGAGGTCCCTCTTCAACTTACCTTTTGCCCCCAGCGCACCATTTGGTCTTCCTTTTGGATTACCACTTTGTCCTGGTTTCCAGGATGTTAAATTTTCTGAGCCTTTATGAGGCTTCCCGTTACGTCGATCAATAGGTAGCTCTTTTTTAGTATCTGTCATAGTGGCCTCCTGTGTTTTACCAAACATTCTAATATATTCAGAATCTTTTGTAAAATCAATAACTTCTTTCATTTGTTCCAGTCCCTTCTCCATAAATCCCTCCGTTTAACTTTTTTCTTATTTAATTCTCGGTAAAGCTTAGCAGTCTTATCTAACCGAACAAGACCATCAGATGTTCCCTTTTCGCAAGGCATTTATCTGCTCCTATTTAATTTCAATTTTCTTTGGTTTCTCTTCCTCCGGTAGATTTAATTCCATATCTACTATAAGAACTCCATTATTAAACTTTGCATTTGTTACTTTAAGATAATCTATTAATGTCCACTCTCTCTTGAAAGCTCGTTGCGCTATACCTTTGTAGACAAAACTATTATCTTTTTCCTTATCATCGGAAGCCTTTCCAGATATTGTAAGCATATTATCTTTTACTTGAACATCTATATCTTCCTTCGAAAATCCTGCTAGTGCTATCTCTAATTGATACTTACTATCATCAATTTTCTTGATATTATAAGGTGGATACTTAGGTATCTCAAAATGATTTAATGAAGATAGTCTATTAAATACATCATCAAAACCTACTGTTAAATTTCTAAATGGGTCAAAAACTGTTAATCCAGTCATATTATATTCTCCTTTATTAAGCGAGTTATTAAAATGAGATGCTCTCAATGAGCCACCTCGGTACATATAGGCATACTCCAACTAGTATCGGTATACCTATATATAGTTTTTGGTAGGAATGATTACCTACCTCCTTCATCTAATCGAACTCATGACTATACGCTGCGGAACTAGTAATCAGTGGTTCCATAAAGAGTTCTAAAGTTATATTTTCCTTTAAGGACCCATCGTAGCTATCCCCACGGGGTAGCCATATGGGCCATGGTGGTCAGTAGTATCCAGTCTAAAGATACTAGGTATCCTAAAAGGGTAAGGGGTTACACTAATATCACACTGAATCCTTAATGTATCCTTAATGTATCAACATAAATTAACTTAACCCTTTAAACCACCCCTTACCCTTCCAGTGTTACCTTAGCGTATCTGTATCAAAGATATATCTTTATGGTAGATATAGACCAAACTGGGTCAATTATGTCCCCAGTAGCTGAATTTAGGCTAAATATGTTGTTACTTTACATATAGTGATACTTAATTAGACCCTTTTTTTCATATTGTTTAAGTATGGGTTAATATGGGGTCTTAGGGGCTGCTTAAGGGCCTCCAGGATCTAGCTTAAACCTTAGACCAAGGATCCAATTTATAAATATATAATGTACCCTTAATTTATTTGTGCACCCCCTCCAAACCACAGGGGTGCCACGGTGGTCCTCAGGTCTCCATATTTGCCCATATGGCTCATATTATCCACCACGGGGGTTATCAGTGGGTCAATAGTGGTTCACCGTGGTCACCTTGGCCTCAGTGGTCCCACAATGGCTAAGCCATAGAGTAGCCATATTGGTCCATAGTGGTCTAATGTGGTTTAATAGTGACTAATTCGATCTAATGAGCCATATGGGGATATATGGGACAAACGGGCAATATAGGGTCAATTGGGTCACTTTGGTCTCTGTGTCAAGATGGATGTGGGTCTTCAATCTATCCTTGAGAAGTTATGCGGATGTATAAGTAGGGAATTTTGATAAAAGAAGGAGAGACAAATGTTGGAAGAAGCATGGAAAGTAATAAAAGAGTTAGCTCAAAAACAAGGACATATGTATGTCTTAGTTGGAGACTTATATGGAGAAAAGGATAAACTCTCTATTGATGGTCAAGAAAGATTAGAAAAATTAAGAACTTTGTTAGACATAAAAGAAAAAGACATAATTTAAATAATTGAATAATTATTGCTCATTAGAAATAGTGGGCAATGATGATTTAATTAAAGGAGACAAAAATGTTTGAGACAGATATTGATTTTATTGGTTCAAAAGAAGATGCAAAATTTATTGGTGAACAATTTGGTATTAAGATTGAAAAGATAGAAGTCAAAAGCAAAAGAGATGGAAAAATTTATTGTTTAGACCAAGCTTGGGTGAGTGGTCCAAAAAGTAAAGTGAAAAACTTCTTAATTGACCACCATTATGGTGATGAGCAAGAAGTTGAAGAGATTTATTTTAGTAATTGAATAATTATTGCTCATTAGAAATAGTGGGCAATGATGATTTAATTAAAGGAGAGAAAAATGACCGACGAAGAAATAGCAAATATAGTTAACAACGCAAAATTAATGATAGGACAAGTTAAAAGAGCCAAAAAGGTTTATATTTATATGGTGACTGGAGCGGAATTTGCAGATGGTCTCAATATAAAGGCAATCAAGGCTGAAGTAATATATTTAATAGAGAATTATCCAACTGAATTTGATATTGATAAGTTTAGATTTGATGATGAAGGTATTTTATATATTAATTGAATAATTATTGCTCATTAGAAATAGTGGGCAATGATGATTTAATTAAAGGAGAGAAAAATGACACTTAAAGAAGCTATAAAATGGACTGAGCATTATGGAGTTCAAAACTTACCAATTCCAAGTAATTGGGTTGATACATTTTGGAATAATGATGCTATGTATAGTTATGAAGTCGGAAATGTTAGAATTTGGATTGATTGTGTTGACCACAAGAAATCTGAAATGGGTTATGATTTAGAAGAAAATGAATATAATAGATTTCATGTTGTCACTTCCGACATTTATAATGATGGACATGATGACCATTATTGTGATGATATTTTGATGGAGTCAAATGACTTTGATGAAATTGTTGCTTTTGTTGATGAGAAAGCATTTTTAGAAATTTGAATTGAATAATTGTTACCCATTAGAAATAGTGGGTAATAATGATTTAATTTATGCGGATGTATAAGTAGGAAATTTTTAATAAGAAGGAGAGAAAAATGAAATTAATTCAAATGCAAGTTCTACAAGAAGCAATTATCACTTTATGTGGTCATAAAGAAATCTCTGAAATTAAAACTAAAAGAGATGTTGAAAGATTCATGAATTATGTTGGAATGGATTCAATTGATGAATTGAATAAAGGAAGATTGAATGAAGATGACATTAATGATGTTTATAATTCAATTAGAACTTTGTTAGAAAATAAATATGTTGAAGTTGTTCCATTTTAAAAATCGAAACACCTCAAGAAATTGGGGTGTCATATGTTAGAGGTGAAAACATATCTGATGAGATACCTCAAAGAATTAAAGTTATTCGGATGTATAAGTAAGGGAATTAAGTTCACACAATAAAGCCACAGTTGGAGATGATTACTTCAACACAAAAAACTGGAATGAGTGAGACTATGTCGGGAACTTAGTTCCTTTACTTATATAGAATTTTAATAGGAAGGAGAGAAAAATGACCGGTAATAAACAATTGAATAAACAATTACAAAATTACTTTTTGAACTTTTGTTTAGTTATTTCAATCTTAATGGTTGGAGTCATAATCTATTCAAAAGTAGTTTAATTGAATAATTATTACCCATTAGAAATAGTGGGTAATGATGATTTAATAAGACGGAGAGAAAAATGGAAGAATTTAATTTATTAGAGTCACTTGAAGATATAGTTGGACAACTTCAAATGGGAAAAATGACCAATGAACAAGTTTTAGAGGTCTTAAGTAATATAGTAAATTATGAAGAAGACGACAATTTTCATTATGTTTGTCCAAAATGCAAAATGTCGGATGCAATTACATATGAAGGTCCAGAGGGAAATATCCTTGACAAACCAATATGTTTAGAGTGCGATTTGTAATTCGAAAGGAGCAAAATATGAAATAGTTGAAACCGAAACACCTCAGAAATGAGGTGTCTATTGTTAGTCCTGAAAACAATACTGATGAGATAGGGCAAAAGAATTAAAGTTATGCGGATGTATAAGTAAGAAAACTTAATACAATAATGGAGATAAAAATGGACGCAATGGAAGAAATAAAAGCAACAATATTTAGTTCTAACAGAGAAGAAATAAATGCAATAGTAGAACTAATAAAAATAAGAAAAGAAATGTTGTCAAAAGAGAAAATGAATGAAATGAAAGTTGGCGACAAAGTGTCATTTATACATAAAGGTGCGAAAGTACTTGGCACAATAACAAAGAAAAATATCAAAAGGCTAGTTGTTAATACGGAAATTGGAGGTTGGAATGTACCTGCAAGTTTATTGACATTAGTAGAAGAATAAAACGAAACACCTCAGAAATGGGGTGTCTTATGTCAGACCTGAAGACATAACTGATGAGATAGGTCAAAGAATTTTTAATAAGATGAGGGTATAAAAATGGTATATGTAGAATTAACAGAAAGTCAAATGATTCATGACCTTATGGGAGATGACAATGCTAGTTGGTCTTATAACCAAGCTGAAGCAATTGCCGAATTCTTTATGGAAATGTATGGTGAAGATGAAAACTTTGAGTGGGACCCAGTCGCAATCCGTTGTGAATTTTCTGGTTATGACTCAATTGAAGAAGCTGAGAAAGAATATATGTTGGACTCAGATGATGAACTTGAAAACAATACTTTGGTCCTATTTTGTATGGATGGAGAAGTAGTTGTCCAAGATTTTTAAACGAAACGCCTTCGGGCGTCATATGTTAGGGTTGAAAACATATCTGATGAGATAACCCGGTCTAGAAAAGACCTAAAACTATTCCAATCTATGGGACGCGCATTAGAGGATATGAGTATGGAGATACACCAATCCCACTTAGTATGCAAATATTAGGGAAGGCTAGCGAGGGGTGTTATTGAAGAAGTACGAAGGGCAAAAGAGGCAAATGCTTAAAGTGTGAATTAGTTCGGGGTGCATTGAGATATGTGACCGACCACATGAGACCATCAAATATCCAAGTAAGGAAGAGAGGAGAGCTAGACTCGGGCAAATCTTCGAAGATGAATCTCTTCCAGTCCCACCAATTTAAAAGTTATGCGGATGTATAAGTAAGGTAACTTTAAGGAGTAATATATGAGTTTTACATTTACAACAATAGTTAAAAACAAAGAGTTTGAAGATTATTTGTATAAAATGAATAATTACGAAACTATGGGTTATAGAACTTTAGAAGAGAATGGGGCATTGCTTCATCTTTACTACAACGACTATGGTCATATAGGAACTTGGCAAACACCTGGAAATGGAGTTATATTTGAGAAAACATTAAACTCAGATGATTTCCAGCTGCAAGGGTCAAAAGTTTATAAAAAGAATAATGTTCTTAATTTTAAAGTAAGTGATTAATCGAAACTCCTTCGGGAGTCTTATACCGGTCGAGAAGGTGTAGCTGATGAGATTCGACAATAAAAAAGGAGGGTAGATAATGATAATCTACGAATTAACAAATAAATATATAGCACAAGAAGAATTATGCTTTAGCAAGTATTATGCAAGAAAAAGCGAAGCATTAATAAATAAAAAACCAACTAATGAGGTTTATAAAATTGAATTAAATCCACTTAGTAGAGAAGAGATAACATCAATTCTTTCAATGGACCACGTTCGAATGAATAAAACACAAAATGGTTGGCATGAAGAACATGATATTTCAAATATAACTAAATTAAAGGAAAAAATCTCATGAATAAAGAATTAACTGAAGATATGTATCAAGGTGCTGTTGGCCTTATAAATAATATTATGGATGATGGTAGATTATTTTATTTATATGATAGATGGCAAGATGAGAAAGAATACGAAGATTTTGCGGATTATATTGAACAAGCTAAAAATTTTATTACAGATTTTGGTTTGGTCTTTGTCAAAATAACTAAAGGTTTCAAAGTGACTGTAAGGCATATTGATACTCTTGTTGAGATAAAGATAACTAGAAGTGGCGCAAATGTTACCTATATAGGTGAAGAATAAAACGAAACACCTCAGAAATGGGGTGTCTCAGGACAGAGCTGAAGTCCTGACTGATGAGATAGCTCAAAATTTAATATAAATGGAGATAGAAATGAACGAAGTTGAGAAAATTATAAATCAAGCAAAAGCTGAAATGGAACGTACAGCAAAATTGCTAGACCATTTAATCAATACCTCTGACTTGATTTGCTTTGATAATTCTAAGGGAGGTTTTCCTAAAGATGAGTCACAAGCTGATATTGTTAGGTTCTGCTTAGGTCAACAATCCGACGAAGGTCGTGATAAAACAGCCCGTGGAATTTTACAAGAACATGGCTTAAAATTATCTGACTTGAAGTTTTTAGACAAGGAAGGTATATTAATGGAGCATGATTGGAACATTGAAGACGCTCCAGGTTCAATTATAGATGATAGAACTTTGCACGTTAGCGCTTGGAAAAAAGATGTGGAAAACTTTTCAACCATCGATCGATGTCACTGGGGAGCAACTTGGTAATGAATATAAATGACATAATAATGACAATTTCTCATTTAATTGTGGGAATAATTATATTTGTGACCGTAAAAATGGTTGTAATTCATTTAATTTAATAAACGAAACGCCGGGAGGCGTCTTAGGACAGAGCTGAAGTCCTAACTGATGAGATAGCTCAAGAATTTAATACAAATGGAGATATAAAATGGAAATAAGCAAAGCAGATTTACAAAAACAAGAAATGCACCACTACGAAGGTAGAGATGGCAGAAGTGTTATGTGTTATTTACTTAAAGCATATGTAAATTCAGACAGACCAAATTGGAATTATGAATTTAATGAATGTGATAATATTGACCATAAATATGAAGATGGAAGTTATGAATTTCCACAAATCGCTTTAGGGGTTTATTCAAAAGGAGAAATGAGTAAAGCAGAGGCTCACGGTAGGAGACACCATAAACGAACAGGTGAAAAGTGGTCTATTATGGAAACATATTTAAATATTTAATTTAAGGAGAGAAAAATGGAAAAACCAGCAGTAAAATATGCAAAAGGAAAGGCAGTAATTACTATGCCTATTGAAAATTATGCAAAAATGTGTAGATATTTCAATGTATTCAATGAAGCAATGAACGAAATTGGTGAAACAATGGATTTTCGTTTAAGTGAATTGCAATCTATGGACTATTTAAGATGGTCATTAACACATAATTTAGGATTTGAAAAAGTTAATGAAAGTTATTATAGTGAATACAAAATTCCTAATGAAAATAAGAAATAAAAACGAAACGCCGCGAGGCGTCTTATGTCAGACCTGAAGACATAACTGATGAGATAGGTCAATGATAAACCAATAAAGAAGACAATAAAAATAAGAATGGAGTAGGCTTCACTACCCTATGCAAGAGGATGTGTGTAAGAGTGTTTATAAAAACGTTTAAGAACTTACCTCCCCATGCTCCATACTTAACGGCAACAATATTGCTATCCGAGTAAACAGCTAATCACTGCACGTAATGTGTGATGGGTAGAAATTGTTGTGAGAAGTGAAGAGAAACTGTAAAGTAGGCAGAGAATCGATAGAGAAACACTTGTGGATACAAGCCCAAAGACAGGACAGATTAGCCTGTAAAATGGTGGAAGTAAACCCGAAGCGAAAATCTACTATAACCTGAGTAAGTTACAAAACTGCTCGCTAAATTATTATTAGGAGGTGCAACATGGAAACAGATTTAAAAGATTTAAACGTTCTCATAAAAGCGGTAGAAAAGCAAGACAGAGCAATTGAGTATATATATGAGAGATTACATGCTCTGGAAGAGTGTCGAATGAGAATGGCTTTGAAACATAAAGAGGCTTATGAAACTTCATTTGACAAGTGGCAATAAAGTAAAAGTCAAGACCACTGTTAGAGGAAATTATGAAAAGAAGTAGAAAAACTAGAAATAAAAGAAGTAATCCTTTTGCAAAAGCTGTTCGGACACCGTTATTTAGAAGTCGGATAGAAAAGGATAGGAAAAAAGAAGCCAAGAAAACTGGCGAATATTTAAAGAATGGAAGCTAAGTGAATACTTAGTATATAGGGTTCGATTCCCTACCTGGTGGCCCAAAGTGAATACTTTGGTGCAGGGGGTTCGATTCCCCCTTCTAATTTAATAAAATTAATTATGTATCACTATATGCATAGAAGAACGAAACGCCTGTAATTGGAGTGCTTTAGGTGAGCCGCGAAAGTACCTTGATTGGAGTGGTTAACTGGCGAGCAGGACCATATAGTACAATATTACAGGCGTCTTAGGACAGAGCTGAAGTCCTAACTGATGAGATAGCTCAAGAATTAAATATAAATGGAGATATAAAATGGCTTTAGACATGAAAGATTTAGAATTTGCTTTTAACTTAGGAAAAGAGCATATGATTGACAAGATTTTTACTAAGGGAATGTTAAGTGAATTAGTATCCCAGGTGGAAATATGGGGCAAAAATAGGAAAATAACAACAAATGGGAACCCAATGACTCAAGCAATTAAAACATTGGAAGAAACCCATGAATTGTTAGAAGCTATTAATCGCAACGATCGGCACGAAATAAGAGACGCGATCGGCGATATAATAGTTACACTTGTAATGCAATGCAAACTTCAAGAAATAACTCTTGAAGAATGTTTATTTTCCGCATTTCAAGAAATTAAAGATAGAAAAGGTGAGTTAAACGAAGTAGGAGATTTCATTAAAGAATAGTTATGCGGATGTATAGGTATAAATGAAGGAGATACAAATGGAAGAATTTAAGAAATTTGATGGTGGCAAAACTCGTTATGAGCTAGTTCCACCTAAAGTAATTCAGGGTATTGCAGAAGTCCTAACATTTGGTGCCAATAAGTACGGTGCTGATAATTGGAAATCTGTTGATGACCCTGATAGATATATTGGTGCTTTGTATAGACATCTCGAAGCACATCGCAAAGGTGAGTTGATAGACCCAGAAAGTGGGTTTTCTCATTTAGCACACGCTAGTACAAATCTAGCATTTTTAATAGAACTCGACCATGAGTCGAATAATTGGAGTAAGAAATGAAAGCAAGAATTAAAGCAGTAACACATAACTTTGGCAAGCATAACAACGCAAGAAAAATGTTAATGATATATCATGGCATTAGCAGTCGTTCAGCAGCCAAAGCTCTCAAATATATAAATAGCTTTAAATAAGATTATGTATATTGATGAGGTGTATAAACAGCTTGTCAAAGAGATTTTAACTGATGGCGTTCAGAGGGATACTAGAAATGGTAAAACTCTAAGCGTCTTCGGTGCTAGTATCAAGTTTGACATGGCTAAAATAGGACTTCCTATATTAAGTTATAGGAAGATTTTTACTAAAGGAGTGGTAGGTGAATTTTTAGGTTTCCTACAGGATGCTAAGACAGTTGAAGAGTTTGAAGCTTTGGGTTGTCCATATTGGAAACTTTGGGCTGATGAAGATGGCAAACTTGAATTAGATTACCCGCCGCGAGAGCAATGGGAAACTTTAATTGAAGGTATTAAGAAAGATCCAAGTAGCAGAAGACATATGATTAATGTATGGAATCATGAGCGTTTGGACAAACTTAGTTTACCTTGTTGTCATTTCAACTATCAGTTTTCAGTTAGAGATGGGTTCCTTGATTTAATTTGGACCCAACGTAGTTTAGACGTAGCCATTGGTTTACCCAGTGACTTAGTTCTTTCAGCGTTATATCTGTCTGAAATAGGCAGAAAGACTGGGTTAACTCCTGGAAAAGTTACAATGAACTTTGGAGACACCCATATCTATCAAGAACATTTACAAGCTATTGAGGACATGATTACGCATAGAATTCCAAACTATTCCCGAATAAACTTTAATTGGGATGGAAAGGAACTTATGTATTATGACTACTTTCCTTATGACAAGATTGATTTTGAGTTAAAGAGGTAATAGTATGTATGATGATGATGGAAATGAATTGTGGGATTATAGATCTAGGATATATGATAGACGAGTGATAAGCATCTTTATAAAAGAAGCAGAAAGTTTACTTGGCAATTTGATATATTCTAGAAAACGTTTCACAGGAGAGGATTTCCCAGAGAAGGCTGAAGCAGTTGCCTTTGAAGGATTGACTGAAGATGAATCTAACACATTGGATCATTTAGAAAGATGTATGCACGATAAAGCTTTCGTGATTCCAGAAGGAGTTAGATGGTAATTAAGGAGGAAAGGTTATGGATGAGAAACCATTTGTTGAAAGACTAAGAACTGCCTATGAAGAGCAAAGATTTTCTTGGTTTGTTATAGATAGCCAAGGCAATACTATGGCTGAGGGTTTAGATGAGCTCTCAGCTAGAGAATATTCTATGAAAGATTCTGATTATTCTATAGGTTGGAAAAAGGAAAATTAAATATAAGGAGGAGTTGTAGATGAGAAAATATTTTAATTGGGCTATGTCATTAACTATTTTAACTTATTTAATTATTGCGATAGCACTTGTAATTTTGCTAACAGGGTGCTCTGAATTTGAAAAAGAAATGATGATAAAAAGGCAATATATGGAAAGTTATCCTTTTACTATGTGTGATGAAAATGAATCTTTATTAATATGTGATTCAGAAGATTTAGTACATTGTTGGGGATATTTAGAAGAAGAACCTATAATACCAGGAGAAGATTTATGATGAGTACTTTACCCGAATGGATATTATTTGGTGAATTATTAGTTTTAGGGTTTATCCTTAGCTTAATAATTTTAGATGCAGGTAAGTTATAAATACGAAACACCAGTTAACTCTGGTGTCTTAGGACAGAGCTGAAGTCCTAACTGATGAGATAGCTCAATTAATATAAGGAGAAATGTATGAGTAAGGAAATAGAAAGACCTGTGCCATTGGCACCTATGTCTCCTTTTTCAAATGGAGAATGGAGTAATAACAACAAGGAAGATTTAGAAAAAGTTAAAAAAGAATTAACAAAAGAAGAAGGTTTTAATGCGATAGTTGAAGGTATGAAAATATTAGGTTGGAACAAATGAGAACTCCAATGGATAAATTATTATATTGGATTATTTTCAAAATTACTTACTACGTAGGATACGTCTATTATTTTATAAAAGGATTGATTTTGCGTAGATAAAAGGAGGAATAGATGGAGAATAGAAGAGAAACGCTACTTCTACAAATCACTGGTCAGTTAAATCATATGACTGCTGCTATACCCAGAGGACCTAAATCTGCTTTTAGAAAAGTATTATTAGGAACAGATAATGTCCGAGGTCTAGCAAAATTAATTTTAGACCATACAATAAAAGCAATCTCTAAAGGAACTGGATTAACTACAGCAGCTGAAGGGCTTGCTATTGAAATGAACAAACTTACAACGGTTAATTTAAGAGCGGGATCTGACAGAAAAGTTAAATACGCTTTAATATCAGCCGGAGTAGAGGCGTTTGGTTCTTTAAAATCTTTGCGTTATATAGATAAAGTAACTGAGAGACAGGGGGTTATGAAATTAAATAAGTTAGACTTTTTAAATGAAGATAATTTATTATTTTATTATTTTGAAGAACAGCTAACAATTTCAGAGTTAGAACTTCCTAAAGAAGATTATACTTATTGGACACATCCGAGAAAAGATGGGCGAACAATTGTTAAGAAAATGCCTAAATCTCTAGCTTCCCAGTATACATATACTAAAATGCCTGGAGTTTATGTGGCTTTAAATGCTTATGGCAGCACTAAATTCAAAGTAAATGAAGAGTTGATACCAATATTATTGCAAATGGATAAAAATAAACATATGTTTATACCCAAAGCAATTGATTCTGAAGTAGTATCTGATGCCTTATATACATTAATGAAATTTCAAAGGATTTCACAATTTGTTGGCGAGCAAGCAAAGAAGTGGTATTTAGCAAATGTAAGCCAGCAATTAATGAAGAAAGGCTTGACAACCGTCCAAATAGATGGAAGAAGCAAAAAGTATAGTAAAAGAAAAGCCTCAGGTTGGTTCAAAGAGAAAACAAGTGAGCCACTTGACCTTGTGAGGGCTTCGTCAAAGAGATATGAATTTGATAAAGTAAATTTTATGGCGCAGAGAATGTGTGGTAAAACTTTTCATTATGACTTCCAATTGGATAGCAGGGGACGTATGTATCCTGTCGTTAATTACTTCGAGCCATCGGGTTCCGATTTAGCTAAAAGTTTATTAATGTTTAAAAATGGGGTACCCGTAAGTGATAATGTTCTATATAACTTAGCCGTTCATACAGCAAATTGTATGGGGGAAGACAAACTGGCTATGGAAGATAGGGTGCTATTCGTATGGGTACATATGGATGAAATTCTGGAAGCTGCCGAAGATTTAGTAAATTCAGAATGGTTAAATCAATTTAAGAGTGAAAAGAAGTCTAAGTTTCAATTAATAGCTGCTGTGTTGGAGTGGAAGAAATATCACGAACAAGGCGAAGATTACGTTTGTCATTTACCGATTGGTTTAGATGCGACTAATTCAGGCTTGCAGGTGTTATCCGCTGTAACTAGAGATACTATTGGAGCTCAAGAGACTAATGTTATCAATCATCCAGATCAAGAAATTGGTGATGCTTACATGGTAATTGCTAACTCAGTGTTAGAAGGTGGATTTGCTTATAAAAATTATGAAGATTTAGGCAATAAGGCTTGGCGCAAGTTATGCAAAAGACCAACTATGTCATATTATTATGATGCAGGAAGAGAGTGTATTCAAGAGCAAACTTACGACGACCGTAGAGACCATGGTTTTGACGTGTTGTCAGAAATGACTTTTGATGACGCTTCTTATGTTGGCACAGCAATTTATGATGGCGTAGAGTCAGCTTTTCCAAGACAAACTCAAGCAAAAGAAGCATTAAAGCTTGGAGTCGAAGAAGCGTTAAGGAATAATGGTGGAAAAGCTTTAGTAACTTGGAAAACCGCATCAGGATTTACAGCATTTCAAGACTATTCTAGGATTGAGACAGGAAGAGTCAATTGTAGTTTTGCTGGAAAGCTAGTACAGTTGTCATTTCAGCTGTTTATAGATAAACCGATGAAAAGTGACCATACTAAAGGAATAAGTGCTAACTTTGTGCATTCGCAAGATGCTGCATTGTTGTCATTAACTATAGCTAACCTATATGAGAAAGGAATTGAGTCATTTATGATGATTCACGACCAATTCTCTGTTAATGCTGAAGAGACGTCTTTATTATTAGAAACATTTAAAGAAACGTTTATTGAAATCTTTGAGGAAGACCAATTAGGTAATACTCTTAGAGCATTTGGGTTGGACACCAATCCAGTGAACTACGGTGATCTAGATATACAAAATGTTGCGGAAGCTAAATATATAATTTCATAAGAGGTTAGGCTTCCGCATATATAATTAACAAGGAGTAAGATATGGCAAGTGAATTTGAGGAGCTATGTGAGCATTATGGGCTTAGCATAAGCGACCCAGAAGCTATTGATAAGTTAATATTTTTAATCAATAGAACAGATGATTCACGTGATGAAGAATTCTATAACGATCAAGGATTTTTTGTTGATGAGGAACTTCTGCCAAAAGACGATGAACTACCGGAAGATTAGTTACGCGGTTGTATAGTATATATTAAAAATAGGAGATATATGAATACATGCACAAGTTGCAAAATAGAACTTGTCGAAGGAATTAATTGGTCTGTGAAAGGCAGACATAAGTTCTGTAGGGCATGTTTTAAAACGAAATATAATAAGAAACGAATGTTCTTGGATGGAAAATATATTCCCATCGCAAGTAAAATTCATAAGCCGGGAATATTTAAATCATTAGATGACGCATGGTCACATGCTGAGTTAGATAATAAAGATGTTTCAGGAGAAATTTACATTATGTTTAATGAAGCCTTTAAAGGCTGGGTTAAAGTAGGTATGAGTATTAATGCTAATGATAGATTAAACAAATATCAAACTGGAGACCCTTATAGATCTTATAAATTACATAGTAAATTTTATACAGAAGATAGACATGAAACCGAGGGACAGATCCACCAGATTTTAGGAGCTAAGTATAAACGCCAAAACGAATGGTTTAATGCTGAGCCCCAAGAAGTTGAATGGATTATCTCTCAATATTTTGGAGTAAGATATGAAGAAAGAAATGAAAGCACTAATTGACGGAGACGTATTAGTATACTGGTCAGCAAATTGGGGTCAGACTAATTATTTCGATGTAATAAATAGTGGAGGTGAAGTGCTAGATTCAAGAGAAAGTAAAAGATTTGCTCAAGACTCAGCTAATGACTTAATGGACTTTGGTAACGAAGAACTAACAGTTGAGGCTGGCGATATTCGCTTAACTAAGTGGAAATCTTGTGTTGAGTTTATTGATAACTTTATTGCGAAGATAGCGCGAGATGCACAATGTGAAACTTTCGAGATTCACTTATCAGGGCCTACTAACTTTAGAAAGGATATTAGTGTAACTAGACCTTATAAAGGAAATAGAACATCTGAGAAACCTCATTATTATCAAAAAGTAAGAGATTACTTGATTGATAAGTATGATGTTGTTATAAGTGTTGATGAGGAGGCTGATGATACATTAGCTATCACTCAAAGTAAAGATCCAGAGGGTACATGTATATGTACTGTGGATAAAGACCTTTGGATGGTTCCTGGCAACAAATATAACTTTAGAAAAGAAGAAGCAAGTTATGTAACAGATTTTGATGGCATGAGATCAATGCAATTTCAAATGTTAACTGGAGACCCTGTGGATAATATACAAGGTGTATCCAGGATAGGAAAGGTGAAAGCTGAGAAATTATTAGCAGCTCACCCTGAAATTGATGATGCTTGGGTTGCAATTGCTAAAGCTTACAAAAATGCTTATGGAGAACTTCACGAATCTGTGATGGTCGAAATGGGAAGGTTACTCTGGATGAGAAGAGTAGAAAATGAAATGTGGAGTCTTCCACAAATATTAAGAAAAGGAGAAATATAAATGGCAAATTTATTAGAAAATGTTGAACTAAGCTGGTGTTTCCTTGACCCTAAAAATCCTCAATTAAACTTTGAGAAGAAACAGTGGTCAGCGACAGCTAATGTTGATAAGAAAACTGCCTCAGAGTTCAAAAAGAAAGGTTATATCCGTTCTTTACGTCCTGTTGAAGATGCAGATGGAAATGAAACCGGTCAATACAAGTTGACTTTCAAAGCTAATGCAGTTACTGCTGGCGGAAAGGAACTTAAAGCTCCGGGCGTATTTACTAAAGATGCGGCTGGATTAATTGTACCTTTAACTGGTGTGACAGTTGGTAATGGTTCTATGGGAACTATTTCTTATGACACATACGATTGGAAGTACAATGGGACTAGTGGAACTTCTATGTCACTTAAGAATGTATTAGTTTCTGAGCTAATTCCTTATGAAGCTGATATTCCTGCTGGTTCAGAATTTGGAACAGTTGAGAAAGGTGCGGAATTTGTTGAAGCATCACCATTTAAAGATGATTCAGAATTAGATCTTGACATTGATGCAGATGATGAGTTTTAAGTAAGAACCCCTCAGTGGCTCTCTTGGAGGGAGAGTCATTCGAAACACCAGTTAACGCTGGTGTCATACGCTACCGTTGAAGGCGTATCTGAAGAGATAACGGAAATGAATAATATAAAAGGAGATACACATGAAAGAACAACCAGGCATATTTATTCGCCATGAGGCTTGTCCAGCTTGTGGATCGAATGATAACAGAGCTATATATGATAATGGTAATAAGTTTACTTATTATTGTTTTGGGTGTGAAGACTCTGGCTTTATAAAGGAAGAAGTAACAATTAAACAAACACAAACACAAGGAAGTGAATTTATGAATACAAGAGAAACAGTGCAAGAAGTAAATGGCTTTCCAGTAAGGGGTTTTAAAGAAAGAAGAATTAAGAAAGCAGTAGCCGAACTTTATGGTGTTAAGGTAGGTTATAGCGAATCTGATGGTAAGACTATTCAGTTTCATTATTACCCAATTACTAATAAAGGCAAAGTTGTTGGTTTTGAAAGAAGAGAAGTAGTGGGCAAAAAGTTTACAGCTATTGGTTCGGTTAAGAATAGCGACGAATTATTCGGTCAATCTAAGTTTCCTCCGGGAAGTGCTAAGAAGATCGTAGTAACTGAAGGAGCTTTAGACGCTATGTCTGTTCAACAGTTATACCAAAATAAACAACAAGAGTGGCCAGTAGTATCAGTTGTCAATGGCGCAATAAATGCAAGGAAACAAATTCAAGCTAACTTAGAATATTTAAATAGCTTTAATGAAGTTGTCTTTATGTTTGATGCAGATGAGCAAGGAAGCGATGGAGCAAAAGCTTGTGCTAAGATTATTCGCACAGGAAAAGCTAAAATAGCTTTACTTGGTAGACACGGAAAAGATGCTAATGACTATTTGAAAGCTGATAAGTTGTATGAACTAGAAAAAGCTATTTGGAATGCTGAAGCTTACTCTCCTGCTGGGATTGTAAATTCTGCTGATACATGGTCATTATTTAATGAAGATAGAAGAGAAGATTCTATACCATACCCAAATTGTTTTGGGGAAGTTAATAAAATGACTTATGGCAGAAGGACTGGTGAATTAACAATATTTACAGCTGGTACAGGAAGTGGTAAATCTTCATTTGTTAGAGAAGATATCTATCATATTCTTCAAACAACAGATATTCAAGTAGGTATTGTATCTTTAGAAGAATCTATTAGAGAAACACTTGATGGACTTATTGGATTACATTTAAACAAGCGTATAACTTTGCCTGATGTTGAATTCGATCGCGAAGGAGACGAAGGAAAAGATGCTTGGAAAACAGTTGCTGGCAGTGGTAGATTAACTCTACTTGACCATCAAGGTTCAGTTAGTGATAACTCATTAATGGAAAAGATTGAGTTTATGGCTGCTAGCGGTTGCAGGTTTATATATTTAGATCATATAACCTTAGCTGTAAGTGAAGTTGACGGAAGTGTTAATGAATCTATGGATAAGTTAATGTCTGATTTATTGAAGTGTTGTAAGAAATTCGATGTTTGGATTGGCGTAGTTTCTCACCTAAGAAAGACTGGTGGTGGGGCTAAAACCTTTGAAGAGGGCGCTAATATAACTGAAGACGCACTAAAAGGATCAGGTTCACTCAAGCAAATTGCTTTTCAAATTATTGGCTTTAGCAGAAATAAATATGAAGAAGACGAGTTTGAGAGACAACGAGTTAAGATCAGTGTACTTAAGAATCGCTTTACAGGATTTACAGGTCCAGCTGGTCATGCAAGATTTGATAGTGATACAGGTAGATTAACTAATGTACCAGTAGAATTTTCACAATTATAAATATAAGGAGATACATATGAATGAGAAATTAGTGGTAGACATTGAGGCCAATGGCTTCCAAAATGATGTCACTAAACTTTGGTGTATCAGTGTTTTCAACATTGAAACCAAAGAGAAAGAAACATTCACAGACTATAATAGTGATTACAGAAGTATTGAAGAAGGATTAAAGTTGTTATCTACTGCTAAGCAGATTATAGGTCACAACTTTATTGCGTATGATATGGTGGTATTAGAAAAGTTGCATAACTTTAAAACTAGTGCCACAATCATAGATACGTTTCTAATGAGTCAATTACTAAACTTTAATCGCCAATTAGGCCGTGTAAAAGGTAGACACAATTTAGCTCAATGGGGTGAAGCTTTAGGAATTCCTAAATTTAACCAAGAACAATGGACAGTGTATGAAGATACTATGCTGGACAGATGTGAAATTGATGTACAAATAAATGTTCGTGTTTATATACAACTAATGAAAGAGTTTAAGATGTCAGGTATTCCTAAGTCGGTTATTCAACGTGAGTTTGCAATTGCTAAAATTAGTGCGCAACAAGTGAAGAATGGCTGGCTTATAGACGAAAGACTTGCATTAAGGCATATTGATTTTCTGAAGCGTGAGATAGAGACTCTTAGACAAAATATTGAGCCACTTATGCCAAAGATTGTCAAATGTCCAGATGTATGGGTCAGTAATCAGGAATGTAATGAGATCTTAGAGACTACCGGTATTAGATATGACGCCGAGTTAAAAGAAGGCCAACGTCTAAAGAAACCTATTCTACCAAGATACACTAAAGCAGGTGTGTTACATTCGGCACAAGCTAAATGGCTTGGTGAAGGAGTAAAGGTTTATGGAGCATATTGCAGAGTGGAATTTCATGATGCTAAGTTAACACAACATAGTGAAGTGAAAAAGTTGCTATTCAAGAATGGCTGGAAACCGACTGAGTGGAATACGAAACGAACTGCTGAAGGAAGAATGATTAGAACTTCAGCTAAATTAACGGAGGATTCTTATGGGTCTATTAAAGGGACTCTTGGAAAAGACATCGCTCTTCATGCTACGTACCAGCATCGCCTTAACACTCTTCAAAATCAAAAAGAAGAGACGAAAGGTTGGCTAGGTTCGAGACGTAAAGATGGCCGAATCGAATGTGTGCCTTTTACTTTAGGAACTGCAACTGGAAGAATGAGTCATAAAAACTTAGTAAATGTGCCAGGAGCTAAAGCAACATTTGGGAAAGAGATGAGAGAGATCTTCATAGCTCCCCGTGATCGAGTTTTAGTTGGATGCGATTTAGCGTCAGCACAGTTAAGATTGTTAGCTGCTGCTATGGGTGATAAGACATATTCAGAGACAGTTATCGCTGGTAAAGAAGCTAAAGGTACTGATGTTCATACTGTAAACCAAAAAGCTGCTGGACTGAGAACTAGGGCGCAAGCCAAGACTTTCATTTATGCATTCTTATTTGGTGCTGGTGATACTAAGATCGGTTCTATTGTTGGAGGCAAAGCTAAAGATGGAAAAGAGCTTAAAGCAAAATTCCTAAAGAGTTTTCCTGCGTTGAGTAAGCTACAGTCTAAACTAAGACTAGATTTTGAAAAATCTGGTGGTAAGACTATTACTGCTCAAGATGGTAGAAAGATTCAAGTTGACTCTCCACATAAGTTGCTTAACTACTTACTGCAAGGTAATGAGGCTATTCTCGCAAAAGAATGGGCAAATATATCTGCAAAGCTAATAGAAAAGAATAATATTAATTGTAAATTACTAGCTATTATGCACGATGAACAAAACTTTGAATGTTCTGTTGAAGATGCGCCTAAACTAGCCACTGTGCTAGAGAAAGCTGCAACTATGGCGGGCGAACAATTAGGTTTTAATTGTAGAATGGATGGTACATCTAAAATAGGAGAAACTTGGTATGACATACACTAATGGAAAATTGGAAGATGAAGATGAAGATGATAGTGGTATCTATTGTGAGAGGGTAAATGGAGAAGTTTTATGTATGAAATTCTCTGAGTATCTTGAGAGAGGTTTTATACTTTCTGAAGCGATACCTCTTAAAGAAATAAGTGGCTACCCAAAGGGTCATTAAATAAATTAAGCAATTTAACTTGTAGTAATATAGGTTAGATTGCTTTTTTCGCAGACAAATAAGGAGAAATAACAATGAAATTACCTAATGATTACCAGAATTTTATAGCATTAAGTAGGTATGCTAGATGGCTACCAGAAAAGAAAAGAAGAGAAACATGGGAAGAAACTGTAGCTAGATATTTTAATTTTATGGAAGGGCATCTAAAAGAAAATACAGATTATGAATTAGATACAACGACTAGAAAAAAATTAGAACATGCAGTTCTTAATCTAGATATTATGCCTAGTATGAGGGCACTAATGACTGCTGGCACAGCTTTATCTAAAAATCATATAGCTGGATATAATTGCGCTTATCTTAGTGTAGATCACCCAAAGGCATTTGATGAATGTCTTTATATTCTAATACATGGTACTGGTGTAGGTTTTAGTGTTGAACGCCAACATATAAATAAACTTCCAGAAATACCAGAAGAACTAATTGATGTGGATGATGTCATTGTTGTACAGGATTCCAAAGAAGGATGGCAATCTGCATTTAGAAAATTAATTACATATTTATATAATGGAGAGATGCCTAAGTGGGATTTTTCTAGGATTAGAAAGAAAGGGTCACGCCTTAAAACATTTGGCGGAAGAGCTAGTGGACCTGAACCATTACTAGATTTGTTTAACTTTTGTACTAGCGTCTTTAAAGAAGCTGCGAGCAGAAAACTAACAAGTTATGAATGCCACCGCATAATGTGTAAGGTAGCGGAAGTTGTTGTTGTTGGAGGTGTCAGACGTAGTGCATTGATTTCCTTAAGTAATTTGACTGATGAACGCATGAGAAGTGCTAAGTCTGGTCAATGGTGGACCGATACGCCAGAGATGGCACTCAGTAATAACAGCGTATGCTATACAGAAAAGCCTGATATGAGTATCTTTATGAAAGAATGGTTAGCTCTTTATGAATCTAAATCTGGAGAGCGCGGCATTTTTAATAGAGAAGCTGCAAAGAAACAAGTAGCTACCACAGGTAGACGTGATACTGAACACGACTTTGGCTGTAACCCTTGCAGCGAAATCATATTAAGAGACGGACAGTTCTGTAACCTTACCGAGGTTGTTATAAGAGCTGAAGATACACAGAAAAATATATTACGCAAGGTTAGATTGGCTACCATACTTGGTACGTTCCAAGCCTCCCTTACTAATATCAAAAGACTACGACCTAAATGGGTCAGAAATACAGAAGAAGAAGCATTACTAGG
>Ga0208947_1000247_pt1 | contig 29007 bp, 43 predicted proteins | sample AOAMet1_04_M0_20_2_FD_188226 | JGI IMG/M metagenome (GOLD analysis project Ga0208947, IMG submission 188226) | Ammonia-oxidizing marine microbial communities from Monterey Bay, California, USA - CAN11_04_M0_20 (SPAdes) | ecosystem: Environmental > Aquatic > Marine > Intertidal zone | place... | reverse complement strand
TGGCACTTCACATTCATTACCGCAATCTCCACAAGTTGCTTTGTGCATTTCTCTTGGAGGTCTGTCTCTACCATATCCGCCTCCACCGCCGCGGCTATTTCTACCATATCCGCCGGCTCCACGTCCGCCATCTCTATTTCCACCATATCGTCCACCGCCGCCTCTACCAAATCGGCCTCCGCCACGGTCGTCTCTTGCTGGTTTGTGATCTTGGAAGCAATCATTACAATAAACTGGTTTGTCATTACGAGGCTCAAATGGAACCTGGCAATCTTTACCGCAATCTCCACATTTTGCGTCGTGCATTTCTCGTGGTGGTCTATCGTAACCCATATTATTTCTGAATTTTGGTTGCATAACCCCTAATTATACTAAGGGATCATTTCCAGATCAGACTTAAAGATACAAAACTCCCTCATCTGACATGCGATTTTTTGGAAAATCAGAAGAAGAGAAGATGGCTGAAATGCAGGCAAAACAGTCACTCAAGAATGGCAAGTCTCTCAAACAGGTTCTAACAGCACTAAAGAAGAATCGTGACCAAATAGAACAAAGTACAGGCAAAAGACCTGAGATAGATGATACCACAAAACTCTTCATGCAAAAAGTTCTCAATGTTTGGTTATCAGAAGGTCGTGATATTGATGATGAGAAGTTTTGGGAAGCAGTTGATTACAACAAACAGTTTGATTATCCAGTTGAATATTATGAAAGATAATTTTCTAGAAAGTTAACAATTTGGACAACTAGGACCTGTGTCCTTTTTGGCTTTACCATGAGCCTTTAGCATATGTCTCATCAATCTATCAGTAGCAGCAAAACTCATTCCACAAATTTGACACATTGTGCCTGTGATGACAATCTTTTTTCCTTTATTTCCAAAAAGACCCATAAACTGAGATTTTCAATATTGATTAAAAGTGTTTTAGAAAAAACAAAAAGGTAGAACTATGGTTCAACCATTGCTAGTTTCTCATAGATTCTGTCATAGTAGCCGTTTTTGTCGCTGGCTGGTGCGTAAAATTCTGCGGAAATTACATCACCAATGTTTGCTGAACAATCACTGACTACAACTGATTGGCCCATTTGGGATTCACCAACACATCCGTAGTCAGTTACTGCAATCACAGTAATTTGTTCTGCGTATTCTGTTGGCATCCAGTTCCACGGTGCAAGCAATAGTGTTAGGATTACTGCGATACCTACTACCGCCATACCCAACATTGCTATCCGTGATGTGCCTTCGTTTTTGAGTGATGTTTGTTGCATTTTCCTCACCATATCTACGCGCTTAGAAGATATAAGCGAGTGCTAATAATTAGAACTAGTGGTAACAGCCTAAAGTGATTAGATAAAAAAATGAAGTTTCACTATAATTTCAGCAGTACTATTTTTTCAAATCCTTGAATGTCATTCGTTTTTTCTTGCCAATCATGAAAATAATCCATCCTCCTACAATACATGCAACACAACACCCTGCAACTAATTCTACATTCATGATTATATTGTATTCATTACTTTAGAGATTTAAGTAAATTATCTGCATTGTCTAAATCTAGTCAATCAGTCCCATTGCTCTTACAGGAGACCCTGTTGCATTTTTGAGCTTTAATGGTGCGACAATTAGATGAAACTTTTCTGAATGAATTTTATCAAGATTTACCAAATTCTCTACAATTAAGATCCCATTTTTAGCTAAAATTTGATGAACAGAAAATTTCTCATCTTTTCCCAAATCAATACTTGGCGAATCAATTCCAACTAGATTGATCTTCTTTGATGCTAGATATCTAGCAGCAGATACTGCTAGTCCCGGATTTTTCAAAAAATAAAATTTCTTTTTTAGATTTTTCTGCCAGCCTGTATTGAAAATAATAGTTGAGCCATCATCTATTCTTCCATGTTTTTTCTCAAATTTTTCTATGTCATCTTTTGTGATTGGTTGATCTGAGCCCTTTCGAATTTTTATCAAAACAGCCTCAGTTACCAGTCTGTTAGTTATGATTTGATGAATTTTCTGACCTTTTTTGAGGAAATGATATGGTGCATCAATATGGGTTCCTGTATGAGTACTAAGAAACAGCAGTTCCAGATTATATCCATCTTTTTCTATACTCTCCCAACTAATGAAATTTGGTTGAGGAGATCCTGGAAATGTTGGAATGTTTTCAGAAATTGTTAGTGTTAAATCAATTACTTTCATGTTGGTTGGTACATCTATGAAAAGTTAAATATCGTATTTGAGGCTTTTTGGTTATGCCCACTTCTTACGTATTGATCAATTCAAATCTTGGAACAGACGTTGAAATCATTACCAAAATCAAAAATATGCTGGCAGATCAAAAAGACGTTGAACTTGAAATCCATGGTGTGTATGGCGTTTATGATATAATCGTTAAATTATCATCTGATAATAGCGAAAAATTAAGATCAATAGTAACAAATGATATTAGAAAAATTGAAAATGTTCAGTCTACTCTCACAATGATGGTAATTGAACAACAAGAAAAATCATAACTTTTTTAATTCTTCTACCAATTTTAAAATCTCATCTTTTGTATTGTATACGTGAGGAGAAATTCTTAAAATTGGTTTTTCATAAATCTCTCTTTTTGCAATAATAATTCCTTTTTCAGCCAATGCTGATACAATCTTCTCAGGATCATTTTTTCCAACCTCGAAAGAAACTATACTTGTCCTTTCATTCTCATTTTCTGGTCCAAAAACTCTAGCTTCTGGAATCTTTCCAATCTCATCTATGAATAAATTTGATAATTTCATGATATGTTTTCTGATACTATCTAATCCTAAATTTTGCAAGAAAGTAACTGATGATTCCATTCCTGCAAGCCCAACATAATTTCTAAAACCTACTTGAAATCGATCAGGTAATTCATTGTATACCAAAGCCCCATTTTCATTTAATGTGGCAGATTCTCCTCCAATGTTAACAGGTTCTAGTAAATTACTTGATTCTCGTTTACAATAAAACACTCCAGTTCCCATTGGTCCACATAACCATTTTGAACCATTAAACGACATGAAATCACATCCCGTATTTGCAAAGTCATAATCACCTATACATCCAACAGTTTGAGCTGTATCTAAAAAATATGGAATGTTCTGCTTCTGCAATTCTTCTCCGATCTCTTTAACTGGTAAAATTAAACCAGAATTGTATAATCCATGACTCAATGCAACTAGTTTTGTTTTTTCATCAACCATTTTTTTGAAATCTGAATCTGTAAAGCCTCCATTTTCATCAACTGGTAAACTTCTTACCTCAATTTTCTCTTTCAATTTTAACCAGGGAAAATAATTTGCATGATGTTCGTGTTCTCCGCCTCGTATGATAATATTCGAATCATTACCAAAATTCATTCCATTTGCCACCATGTTTATTCCATCAGTAACGCTTTGTGTAATTATGATCTCATCAGGCTTACACTTTACTAATCTTGAAACTGCCTTTCTTGTCTTTTCCCATAATTCTTTAATGAAAATTTCAGATTCTAAAGAATCTGGTCCCATCTCTGAGTATGAAATAAGAAACTGTCTCATTACTTCTATGCTTGTCTTTGGCATTATTGAAACAGAAGCATTATTCAAATAGATCTTATCAGTTTGAAATTCTTCAGAAATTGATTCAAAATTCATTATATATCCGATTCAAAAATAATTACTGTTGGATAAAAACCATACAACATTTGAAAATTTTCAATTACTAGAAGAAAACCTAGTTCCATCTAGCTCTAGTCTTCTTTTTTACGAAAATGCATTTTCTAAAATTAAACTAATTCAGGAAATTACATCCAAACAAAATCTTCCAATTTTGTATATTGATCTTGATTTTCTTTTTTCTGGTTACGTAAAATCAAAACTACTTACTATGTCTAATCTGACATTATTCAACACATTAGAATCAAAAGTGAATGAAATTCTTCCTAAAATACTCACAAAAATTTCCATAGAACCTCATCTTGTGATATTTGATTCGATAAATGGATTATACAACACTCTTTCAAATGATGTAGATTCTGGAAGGGTTGTAAATTCAATTTTAATGCTTCTTGCAACAAATGTCTCATTCTCAAATTCAATTTTGATCATTTCTGCATTAGCTGGAAAAAAAGAAAAGAACTGGCTCCTTCCAAACGGTCGCCAAATTCTTGAAAATGATAAAATGAAAAAATTTATAATTTCTGATCGATCAAAAATCACAATTGAAAATTAAGCAATTTCAAACGGTGTTATAAAAATTTCAAACGGTGTTATAATTCGCTATTTTGAGGCAAGTTATATTAAGATCAAATTATCATAATTTTTCATGCCAGTAGCAATACTTCCAGACATTAGTGAACAAATGTGCATTGGATGCGCACTATGTGTTGAAATTTGTACAACTTTGGGACCTGATGTATTAAGAGTAAAACCAGTCGAAGGCTGGAAAAGAGGAAAAGCATTTGTCTTTTATCCTGAAAGATGTATCTCAGACGGTGCATGTATCGGAGTTTGCCCAACAAAAGCAATCTTTTGGATGAGACCAATGGACTTTACAGTAGGACAACCTGTCCCACTATACAAGAACTCTGTCTTCGTCAAAGGTTGGACTGAATTAATAGATTAGTCCACCAAAATTTCTTTTTATTATCTTTTATCTTATATTATGATTTCATATTTCATATCTTATGACAAAAATTGGAGATGCTAAACGAAAACTTCACGGAAAACTTACTGGGAGACCAGATAATTTTTCATGGTTAATTGAAGGAAAACTAGCAGGAAGTGCAATTCCTACATCAAAAAAGGAAATTGAATGGATGCAAGAAGAAGGTGTCAAATCAATTGTAACAATTAGAGAAGAACCACTCGATGAAAATTGGGTAAATAAGATGAATTACTTACATGTATTATCTGATGATATGGGTGTGCCAAGTTTTGATGATCTAAAAAATTCAGTAGATTATGTACATGAAAAAATTCAGAATCAAGAACCTGTGATGGTGCATTGTTTAGCAGGTTTAGGACGTACTGGAACAATTCTTGCCTGTTATTTGATAAAATATGAAAAAATGTCAGCCGAAGATGCTATTCAACACGTTAGAGAAAAAAGACGTGGTTCAATTCAGTCATTTGTACAAGAAGAACTAATTTTTCAGTATGCCAAAACTATACTTGATTAAGTTTATTCTGGAATAGATTCAGAAACTAATTTTCCATCTACGACTTTGATTTTTAATCGTATATCATCTTTGAAAACTAAAGTCAAGCCACCTTCTGCATCTGGATCTTGGACTTCAATAATATCTTGCATTCTTATGCCATCAAATTTTGCCATCTTAAATCACTCCGGAATTGAGACTGTCTCAATTTTGCCATCTACTGCCTTAATGAACATGAATCTGTTATCTTTGAAAATTATTGTAATTCCACCTTCTTTATCTGGTTCTTCAACTTCTAAAACTGGTTGTCCAAGTAATCCGTCATATTTTGCCATATTACTGTCTCAAAATTAACTAATTAATACTTATTTCAATCTCATTTGATTGGTTTTTTGCATCTCCTTTTTTGATGTAAGGATGTGTTTCCCATGATGCAAATGCTTCTGCAGAAATTTTATGATTCCCTGTTCCCAACTCTGAGGCTTTGAACATGAATTTCTCCTCAAAATCAAAAAATTCCTTTCTCACATCTTCTTCAGTTAATGCAACAAATGGTTCAAAGTTCTTTGCCACCTGCACCCAAATTCTTCTATCTTTCATTGGATTTACCAGCTTTGGATTTCTAGTCCAAAAAATTGATGCCTTTCTGTAAGTGTCTACGGTCTTGCCAAGTTCATGTTTTCGAATACCTCCTTTTGCCAATTTTACTCCATATTTTAGCTTGATAGTATTATCATTTTCATTATACGCCTGTGTCCAATTTTTCTCAGTAAATGCATCCCTTAATCCACCAGTCAATGAAAATCTGACATTAATGGTAATATTTTCATCACCTGAAAACTCATTTTTTTCTTTCTCCAGAGTTATTGCTGAAATCTGAGTTTCGGACATAATTGACATTGATTTATATCCACAATAAGTTCTTTTTTGATCAATTGAACATTCAATTAATTAATTCAGATAAAAAAGAGGCAAGTTTACAAATTAAAGATGCTGATATAGGTGCTCTTTACATTATTCAACACGAACTCCTACGAGATAAAAATACGGATTTTGCAGGTGTTATAATCAAGCATCCATTAACCAATGAAATATGGATGAGAGTTAATTCACAATCCAACCCAATGACTCAAATTTCTGCAGCAGCAGATACTGCCATTGCTGAAGTTGAAAGTTTAAAAAAACTAATCAACTCAAAAATAAAGTGATTGTAACAGATGAAATTCTGTCCTACCTGTGATGTCAGGCTGAAAAAAGATTCTAATACTTTAGTTCTAACTTGCCCAAAATGCAATTACACTGAAGGTGGACCAAAAGAGAAAAAGAAAACAGATGTCCAGGAAGTAGAATCTGATTTTCTAGTTGTAGGAGAAAATGAGGGAAAAGAAGTTTTATCCACAATTGAGATAGATTGTGAGAACAAAGATTGTGATAGTAGAGAAGCTGTATGGTGGATGCTTCAAACAAGAAGTGCTGATGAACCAACAACACAATTCTTTAGATGTACAAAATGTAAAACAACTTGGCGAAATTACGCATAAGGCAATAAGGTTTAACTTTAGCATTTGTGACCAAAAAGTGATTTGGTTTTCTCAGCAAAGACAAATGGAGCAGATGAATGGAAGGCAATAATCTCTGCTATTTCCACACTTGTAGAAGAGGCAACATTTGAAGCAACTGTCGAAGGAATCTCCTTCCGAGGGATGGATCCTTCTCACGTAGCATTAATTGATATCAACTGGCCAAATTCTGCATTTGAAAAATACAATTGTGATAGTGATATAAAATTTGGAGTTCGTATTGATGAATTTTCAAAATTAATAAAAAGATCTGACAAAAGCGATTCGATTGAAATTAACATATCTGATGATAACATGCTTCTAGTCACCATAGGTAAGAACAAAAAATACAAAATGCGATTAATTGAAAGCTCTGCATCTGATACCCCACTCCCAAAGATTCCATATGATGCAAAAATATCTTTAACCTCATCTGCTTTAGATAAAATTCTTGGAGATGTTCAGGTAGTTTCTGATTATCTAACTATAGCTTCTAGTGAATCATCTGCAACATTTTCAGGCAAGGGTGATTCTGGTGAAGTTGACATCTCATTAGAAAGCAGTCAGGATGAAATACAAGAATTATCAGTACAACAAGAAAGCACTGGAACATATAGTCTGGAATATCTTAATCCTATAATCAAGGCTGTTGGCAATAGTGTTGATATTGTTACATGTGAATTTTCAACTTCAAAGCCACTAAGAGTTGAATTTAAGGTCTCAAATCTAGGTCAAATTCATTTCTATCTTGCTCCTCGTGTTGAAAGTTAAAGAATTTTAAGACCAATTGTTCAGGTGAAACTGATTTGAAATTAGTAGTAAAATTTGGCGGAACATCACTAGCAACTGTAAAGGACATCAAAAACGTAGTCAAAACTGTAGACAAAATATCAAAAAATAACAAAACTGTAGTTGTTTGCTCTGCCATAGATACTGTCACTGATGAATTGATTCAGATATCTTCTCTAATAGGAAAAGGAAATAAAAAAGAGGCAAACAGAGTGCTTGCAAAAATATCTCAAAAGCATAAACAATTTGCCACACATCTAATAACAAATTCTAAAATTCTAAAATCATTATCAAACAAGCTTAATTCTGATCTTTCTGAACTAGATGAATTAGTTCACGGATTAATCTTGTTAGGTGAGGTGACTCCACGTTCATATGACTATCTAATCTCTTTTGGTGAAAGACTCTCAATTGATTTGGTGTCATTTACACTACAAGAAATGAAAAATAAATCTGTACCATTAAGTGGAAAAGAAGCGGGAATAGTTACTGACTCTAACTTTGGTGATTCCAGACCTCTAATGGATACCACAAGAATTCGTCTATCAAAAACAATTAATGATTATTTTGCTAAAAAAACAATTCCTGTTATTGCTGGATTTGCAGGAGCTGACCAACATGAAAATACCACAACATTTGGTCGTGGCGGCTCTGATTATACTGCAACAATAATTGCATCATGCATTGATGCAGATGAAATATGGTTGATGAGTGATGTTGAAGGAATGATGACAGCAGATCCAAAGTTGATAAAAAATGCAAAATTAATCAAAGAAGTTTCATATTCTGAGGCAATTGAGATGGCTAGATTTGGTGCAAAACAAATCCATCCAAGAACATTTGAGCCATTATTATCAAAAAAGATCCCAATGCGGATAAGAAGTAGTTTTAATGTGAATAATCCAGGAACTCTTGTAACATCACTTCATTCAAAATCAAAGAATTCTGTAAAATGTGTGTCTGCAATTAGAAAAGTTGGATTACTTGACCTAACTGGTGGTATATTATTTGCTGGACCTGGCGCTGCTGCAAAAATATTTTCAGTGCTTACAAAAAATGACATTAATGCAATGATGGTATCATCAAATCCGTCTGAATCAAGCATAACGATTGTTGTAAAAAAAGAAGATCTTCATAAGGCAGAAAATGCAATGGAGATAAATCTACTTGGAACAACTCTTAAAAAAATTGATACAATACCAAATGTTGCAATAATTGCAGTAATTGGTTCTGGAATGAGAGGTAAAGTTGGAATAGCATCCAGAGTATTTCTTGCAGCGCAAAAATCTAATTCCAATGTAATGATGATTGCTCAAGGTTCATCTGAACTAAATTTGGCATTTGTTGTAAAGGATAATGATTGCAAATCCGTGGTTGAATCTCTACATAATGAATTCAAACTGAATACAATAAACTAAGACAAGGGATAAATTATTCAAAAAACTCTCAATTTTCATGGAAGGGAAACTGTACATTGTTGGAGTTGGTCCTGGCCATCATGATCATATGACATTTCGAGCGAAACAAGTAATCGAAGAAAGTGATACTATAGTTGGATATACAACTTATGTAAATTTAGTTGAAGATTTGATTCAAGGAAAGGAAATTCATAGTTATGCAATGACACAAGAAGTTGAACGTGCACATCAGTGTATTGATTTAGCTAAAGAAGGGAAAACTGTATCACTTGTTTCTAGTGGTGATCCTGGAATTTATGGAATGGCGGGATTAATCTTTGAAGTATTGGCAGAGTCTGGTTGGGATCCAAAAAGTGGTTTACATGTTGAATTAGTTCCTGGTGTGTCTGCACTAAACTCATGTGCAAGTATAATTGGTTCACCATTAATGACTGACTTTGCAGTTTGTAGTATGAGTGATTTGTTAGTTCCATGGGAAATTATTGTAAAAAGAGTAGAGGCTGCAGCACAAGGAGATTTTGTTATTGTAATTTATAATCCAGCTAGTAAGAAAAGAATTCATCAATTACAAGATACAAGAAAAATTTTATTAAAATATAGAAAACCAACAACACCTGTAGCAATAATCAAAGGAGCATTTAGAGAATCTGAAACTGTAGTGATGACTGATTTAGAACATATGGAAAATTATGCAGACAAACTAGGAATGATTAGCACTGTGATAATTGGAAATTCATCTACTTACAACTTTAAGGATTTAATGATTAATCCACGTGGATACAAATCGAAGTATAATCTAGATGAACCAGAAATTAAAAACTAGTGACTATTTTTAATTAATTCAAACAATTCATTACTCAATGAAATTTTATCTCTGATTGGAGCAATAATCTTCACCATATAGTCACCTATGGTATTTTTCAAATCACCTGGGTGTAAATTCTTTTGAGCAAAATCGGATTCTAACTCTTCGTACGAATTGTATGTTACATTTCCTCCAAATTTCTCAGGTCTCTCTATTGATATTGAATCATATTCATGAAATACAACTTGCCTTGCAAGTTCCAATATTGGATTATTTTCTGTTAGTCCTTCTTCACACCAACCTTTTCTAATTTTCTTTGTAATCTCATCATCAGAATTATGTATAAAAATTCCTGAGTTTGGATCTGACTTGCTCATTTTTCCTGGTTCTGATGTAGAATCATCTTTTGGTTGTGTTAATCCTGGTAGTAATGAATGATGTATCGCAACTGGAACCTTCCATTTCATTTTTGGAAAAATTTCTCTTACTAACATGTGAATTTTTCGTTGGTCCATTCCTGCGTGTACAATATCTAAATCTAAAGAATGAATGTCTGCTGCTTGCATTGGAGGATACAATAATTTTGCCAAATCAATTTTTTCTTCATTTTCTGATCTTCCCATGATTGTTAAAGTACGCATAGTTCTTGCAAGAGTCATATGTTTTGTAAACTTCACAAGTTCTGCCCAATATTCTTTTTTAGAATCATAAAGTTCTGTTCCCATTACAATATTTACTCCTGGACAAACCAGTCGAAATGCATCTGCATAATATTTTGAAACTTTAGAAATTGTCTCTAGATTCCCTCCGAGTTTATCATTAATCAAAGTGTGCCAATCTGCCAAAAATACAGTACAGTCAATTCCTGCTTTCATAAAATCATTAATCTTAAAACCCGTGCTGATTAAACTTCCAAGATGTAAAAATCCGGAAATCTCTAAACCAATGTAGTGTTTTGGTTTGGAATTGCTGTTTAGTAATTCAATTAATTCTGCTTCATCTTTTACTATTTCTTTTGTAGGTGGTCTCTTGATTAATTCTACTTTTTCTGTAATATCCATTTTAACAGATTTTACTTTTGTTTATCTATAAAGTCTTGTATTAATTTTTAAAAGTAATTACAAAAATTTTCTTACACTAAAACTCAAGCATTTCTATTGTATTTTCTGAAAGTTGTTCAATTAAGCTTGGATAGTACTCCTTCAATATTCCCACAATCTCTGTAGGATTTTTTAGGGAATATTTGTTTGAAGGTATATCATATTTTTTATTAATAACCCTCATTCTAAAAAGTTCGTTAAGATTTACAGATACCACGGACGGTGATTTTTGCAGATACTTTCTTATCTCAACCGAGGTGGCAACTTTTTTCTTGAGTAAAAATAGAATTAATTTTTTCTGAGTTGGCATTGTTAGGTATTTACATATTGTAGCCTCATGAGCACCTATGCCTACTGGATATGCACGTGTTACTCGTGGTGTCCTCTCTAATTGGATATTGCCTTTTTCTTCTAATTTTTTTACATAATGACTAAGTGTGCCATTTCTGATGTCTGTAATTCTCATTATTTCATTAAATCTAATTCCGGGATTTTTTTCAATTACATCTAAAACAATTTGACTTCTATCCAATTTTAATTTCTAAAATTTTCTCAACATATCTTCTATTTATATCATCAAAGATTTCAATAGAATTTAGCACCAATATCGCATCAAAAATTTTTTAAAAATATATAATTTTTCGAATATAACTCATTTTTTGTAAAAAATCCCAAATGCAAACAAAGCTGTCATAATTAGAATTCCTATATCAAAATGTTCCTCAGCTACACTTTCTATCTCCATATTTTCCGGAGTGTTAATTTTTTCAATCATGTAACCTAGTTGTGTAATTGACAGAGTCAAAAATGCACCTGCAGCAAAAAGCATTCTTCTAATCTTAGTTTTATTGTAAGCGATTATTGTCATTGTAAATAAAAATATTGCCAAAACAAAACCAGCTTCATGAACTGCTATATGAAAATAATGTTCAGGATGTAAAAAGTGATTTGAAATTATTGGTATTGATATAATTATGCTAGTAATAACTACGGAAACTAAAAAATACGAATTTCTTTTTTCTCCTGTTGAAAACGTCATGAATCTAATTTCATGACTAAAACATTTATTATTTTTAAAATTTTTGCTGTTGAACTAATCTTCAGGCACTAATTCATCTTGAGATTTTCTCGGTTTCTTACTTAGATAGAAAGCATGGGCACTAATTATGAATCCTACTAGCCAAATTTTTGTGGCAAATATCAAATTCCATGGTCTGTCTGGATCTGGATAGTCTACTATTAATCTATCAATGTCTGGAGTTGTTCCATCAATTACCATTTGTGATGTAATCTCTGCGTTAAGTACGGTGAAACTCCATAAAACTTCGTATAGACAAATTACTGCAAAGCCTAACAACATTAATTGTAAAAGTGCCATTCTGTAAGATTCTAATCCAACTGTTCTTTTCCATCCAATTCTTGAAACACAGTACCATGCAATTATACATGCAAATGATAACCATGTAGTAAGGTTCGCAAAGTTTTCAAACGGAACATGCGTGTTAACTAAAATTTCACCCATTACATATGTGCCATTTTCTTGCCATTCTCCAACCATCATGACTACTCCATAAATCAGGATAGATACCATCATTGCAGAAGCAGCATAAAATATGTACAGAAAAACTCTGTACTGTTTGTCTTGTTCTTGTAAATGTCTTACTTTCATTTCATCGATTTTTAATAGACCTACTATAAAATTATTTCAATCATATTATATGACCAAACTAGTAACCATCTTTCTGTCGTTGCCTGTTAATCTCATTTTTTCTTTCATATTCTTTTAAAATGTCATCAGGTGTAAGGTTGAGTTCTAATGATGCTTGAACAACAAAGTGCCAAATGTCTATCAACTCTTCTCTTGCTTCTGCTTCATTAAATGCAGTTGGTGTTTTCCACCATTTCCAGTTTGTAGTTCGCTGTAGCTCAACTGCTTCGTGCATTATTGCAGTACACAATGCTGATACCTTACCTTCAGTATCTTTTGGATATCTGTCAAGATTCATCATGTCTTCTAGACCCTTTTGCATTGTAAAAATTGAATTCAGTTTATCTTCCATAATTAACAAAAAAAATTGTTATCTATAACTCTTCAAAAAGTAACCATCTTTTCGTACTGTCTAATCCTCTTTGTAATATCGGACTTTTTTAGTGATGTTAATCCTGCCAAGCCATATCTTTCAACAGCAAATGAACCCATAACATTTCCATAAATGATTGATTTTTTAATTTCAGAAAAATTTGTTTTATTCTTAGCAGCTAAATGTCCAATCATTGCCCCTGCAAAAGAATCTCCTGCGCCTGTTGGGTCTACAACAGATTCTAATGAAAATCCAACTGATGGAAAAACTACATCTTCATGAAATAGTAATGCACCGTGTTCTCCTTTCTTAATTACAACATAATTGACGCCCCAAGCCATCATTTTTTTTGCACATTTGATCAAATTGTCTTCTTTTGTGAGTAGTTTTGCCTCTTCATCATTAATGACTACTGCATCTACTGATTTTATCATTTTAATTACTGCATTACGTTTTGTTGCAATCCAAAATTCAATAGTATCGCACATTGAAAATTTAACATTATCAAATTCTTTGATAATTTTTGCATTTTGTTCAGGATCATTGTTTGCCAGATACACAAATTCTGATTTTTTATAAACATCAGGTACCGTTGGTTTGAATTCTGCTAATACATTTAGTTCTGTTTTGAGTGTTTCTCTAACACTCATGGCTGCATCATATTTGCCATCATATCTGAAAGTTTTACCATCAAGAACTGTCAATCCTTTTAGATCTAGATGATTTTTTAACACTGTATGATATTTTTTTGGGAAATCACTTCCTACGACTGCAATTAGTCCTGGTTTTGTGAAAAAACTGGCTGAAATTGCTGCAAATGTTGCAGCCCCTCCTAGTACATTTTTTAGAGTTTTTTTTGGGGTTCGAATTGTATCTAGTGCAGTTGATCCAAAAACTGTTAACATGTGTTTTTTTTGTAAAAATATCTATAAATCCGTTATCAACCGAACTATTCCTTAATGATCTTGTGTACAACTTTTGATTATCTCTCTAAGCTACTTTGAGCTAGCAAAATAAATCAACATTAGCGTAGACTACACATGGCAAAAATCCGAATCAAACAAGGTTCAAATGAAATTGAGATCGATTCTAGAGACTTTTATGTTGATAATGACTCTGTAGCTGACGTTATAGAATCATTGAAACAAATGCTTAATGAAAGACCACAAACCGATGTAATGAATTCTTTGGACAACGCTGAATTCCACGAGCCTGAATTCTCATCACCTTCTACAATTGCAGTAGATGACATCAAAAACAAGTTGAGAATTCTAGCAAAAGACTCGTTCTTTGATCAGCCAAAGACAGTTGGTGAAACGGTTGCGCAAATGTCAGAGTATGGCTGGTCTGCAAGCCCATTTGATGTATCTGTTGCATTAACAAAAATGGCATTTAACAAGGAATTTCTAAAAAACACAACCGATGAAAGAAATCAATACATCTCAAAAGAAGCATTACTAACTAACTAAAATCAAATCTATATTTTTGAATAAGTATACATACTCTGTAAGCTTAATCTTGCGATGGAAGAAAAACAAGAAATTCCTGAAGAGATAGATGATCATCTTAAACTATTTGGAAAGGAACCTTGGGAGATAGAATATGGCGATAAATGTCCACTATGTAATTCTAGATTTGACGAGTTTGAAGGATGTGCTTGTGACTCAAAAGGCGATTAATTTTTCTTTAATTTAATAACAATTCCAATAATCACTGCAATAACAGCACCACCAATAATCACAAAAACCATTGTATTATCCTCATTATTATTTACGTTTGAACTAGTATCTCCCCAATCTTCAAAAAGCTGTTCTTTTGTAACATCATCCAACTTTTCATCACTTTGCTTTACATCTTCTATAGTTTCTTTAGCAGGTTCTGGAATTCTCTTTTCTAACTTATCAAGTAGTTTTTCGTGCTCCATTTCTGTTGATCCAACAATATGAATTACTCCTTCCGTATTTGCTCTAAATGAAAGATTTGCATGTGTAGCATTTTGTTCAAATTCACTTTTTCGAATTTGATCCGAGTCAACTAAAATGTCCTGATCAATTTCTGACAAGAAAACATGATATGGTGACAAAAGTAAATCCAATGGAATTTTTATCAAAAACAACTGATTTTCTTGGTTAACATCAAATGACAAATAATTCAACTCATCTATAAAATTCAATTCACCAATTGCTCCATCTGATAAAAACTCTACAGAATATTCTTCACCTGTATTAGAAATTTCTTCAAATCTTGTATCAGTTCTAATCACTGTTTTTGTAATTGGTTCTGGATTATCAAAAAACTCTATTAGTATATTGCATCCCATGCAGTTAACTCCGCCTGCATCAGAAATGTCAACAGGACGTGAATTTGCGAAAATTATTTCAACTTCATCATCAACGTAAATCATTACATCATGCGGAAAATCAAACTTTTTTGTCCATAGCCCATCATTTAGCTCTAGAAAATTTTCCAAATCATATTCTGCAACCAAATCATAACCAGCATGTGCTTTCTGTCCAGCTATAATGTATTCTGCTTCTTCAAAAGTTTCTCCAACAAATCCCATTGGTCTTAAATAATCCCCATCTTCATCTACTACTTGTAGGTTTGAATGCTTTCCAGGCAACATTTTGATCACTTTTGGTTCATGAGGATGCCACGTATCTCCAATAATTATATGCTTTACGTGAACAGTTGTATCTTTGCCAATTTCAAAAACAATCTTATCGGTTTGTCTCACTTCGGCAAAATCCGATTCAAACGCATTACCATCTTTATCCAAATATTTGGATATGTCAATACGTTCATTGCTTTCACCGTACACTTGTGAGTTAATTGAAAATACCAATAATATTGTAAAAATGCCACAAAAAATTGATTTATACAAAATTTTACTCTGAAATTGAAACTTTGAGCATTTTTGCATCTTCTAAAGGACAATCGTTTCCATCCCTATCAAGATTTACTATTTTATCTGCAACATTCATTCCTTCTGTTACTTCTCCAAATACAGTATATTCTCTATCTAGAAATGTACTATCCTTTGTTACTATGAAGAATTGTGAACCCGCGCTGTCTGGATCAGTTGATCTCGCCATTGAAACGATTCCACGCAAGTGTGATCTTGAACTAAATTCTGCTTTTACATTATGTCCTGGTCCACCCATTCCCCATTGACCTTTCATGTTTGGGTTCTTTGTATTTGGGTCTCCTCCTTGAATCATGAATCCAGGAATGACCCTATGAAATAATGTTCCATCGTAAAATCCGTCTTTTGTTAATTTGACAAAGTTTCTAACAGTTTCAGGTGCTAAATCAGGAAGTAAATCAAATGAAATATTTCCATGATTAGTTTCTATATTTATGCTAGTCAATGTCGCAACGACATACGATTATCATAAGAGTCTTTTGATCATTAATTATTTTTTCAATGAAAACCTTTTATCATTGTAAAAATTTGATGATTTTTTAATGGTACAATTGCGAATGATGTTTCTCAAATTTGTAAATTGAAATTTTATATAGATCATTATTAGATGATCCTTGTGAATCGTACTAATCAAAGCACTGTTATCAAAGCAGCAATCAATTCTTTGCTTGATAAAGGTGTAACAGACAAACAAGATATCTATTCTAAAGTAGTTGACGAATTAGGGGTCCCAAGACCAACCGTAAGACGTGTTGCTCGTGACTTGAGAAACGAACTTTTAGAGAAAATCCAAATCTTACAGTCTGATACTAAAACATCAACTGCTACTGTAGAAGTTACTACAGGGCAATAATCCTCCTTTTCATATTATATATCAAAAATCTACCATTAACGTTATATTTTGTATATTTTCTTCGATTAATAATGGGATACGTAAAAAATCATCTTGCAACACTTGTTTCAGGCATATGGGCAGCTGTTTTGACTGGATTATACTTTCCCCTAGTTGACTTTGCACCATCACTCTATTTCATTTTCACAATGGCTGTACCAATTATGTGGTTTATGGTGTTTATCATCTGGATTGCACAAAAAGCTGCAGATAACAATCATGGAGCATTGCACTCTCATGATGAAAAAAAAACCATGAATTAACGGCAAAAGAGATTACCACATACAAATTAGATCTAGAAAAAGATCTTTCTAATGTAGCAGATGTAAAAGATGACGAAATTGAACATCTAAAGAAGGAAATTGAACATCTTAAAACCAAAGTAGAAATTGAATCAATTCGTGCTGAAATTTATAATCTAAAGATGCTAGCACAACAAAAATAATTATTCGTTACAGTGTTCACACTTGAAATCATATTCATGTTCCTTTTTACATCCAGGACAACTCTCTGCTCCTCCAAAATGACACTCACACTTGCACTTCTTTTTTGTATCCAATTCTATCTGAATAAATTATCAGTCATGTTAATATATTATTGACAGCATATTTTTTTTATGAAGACAAAAATTGGAATTTTTGCTGGATTATTCGTGCTAGTTACAATGATCGGAATGTCTCCTTCATTTGCTGACTCTAACACAACTGTAATTTCTACAAACGATGGTATCCAACTAACAAAAACTGTTGTACCAATGATAATCTCTTCAGACAACACAATGCCATGGGGATTCATTGAAGGTACTGTAGACAACTATGCAGAAGGATATCCTGTAATTGTTCAAATCTATCAAAATGATGTACCAATTCACTTTGCACAAACTGATGTAAATGAAGATGGTACTTATGAATACAAATTTCGTGCAAGAAATATTGATGGAGATAACGTAGTTAATGTCTACGAAGGCGATTATGAAGTTAAAATCTTCAAATCAAAACAAATCACTGGAAAAAATCTAATCTAATTTCTTTTTGCTAACTCTAATGTTTTATCTACCATTTGATTTAATCTAGATTTTACATCATCATCGATTATTTTACCATCAACCATTTTATCAGCAGTTACAAATACTGGGATTGGATTTGTTATTACTCTGAAATATGACATTAATTGTGTAAGTAGTGTTTGGACATCGGTAAATCCAATCATACCTGATGCAATAATTGCTAAACCTGCTGTTTTTCCTTCAGTTTCTTTATAATTAACAAATTCAAATAAATTCTTCAAAGCAGCACTATACATAGAATTGTAAATCGGTGTCCCAATTAGCCAGACATCTGCTGCCATGATATCTTTTGCAGCCTGAAGTGTTTTCTCATTATAATCATCCACCCATCCTCTGTAATATTCAAAACCACCTTCTGATAAATTGATAAATTTTAGTTCAACATCTTTCTGTTTTACATATTCTACAACATGTTTCATCATTATCTCTGTATTGGCATTTTCTCTTGGGCTGCCAGAAATAACTACAACTCTCATATCTATTTGAAAATTATACATAATTTAAGTAATAAAAAAAACGGGCTCGAAGGGCTTCGATCCCTCGACCTATAGCTTAGGAAGCTACTGCGCTATCCATGCTGCGCCACGAGCCCAGCAGAAAAATAACTTGAAATAATTTAAGCGTAGTTAAGATTCGACTTGATCATTTCTTGGATTACATTCCATGATTCGCCTTCTTTCTGTTCCCATTTTTCATAATAAACTACATCTTTTAGTTCTAATCTTGGAAGCCATCCTGAACGTTCTAAATCTGGTTTTGTTTCAAAATTTGTTACATGACCAAGACAAAGATATGCAACAGGCACAATATGCTCAGGTAAATCTAATTGTTCTCTTAATACATCATTAGATATTATGCTAACCCAACCTAATCCGATATTCTCTGCTCTTGCTGCTAACCATAGGTTTTGTATAGCACAACAAACACTGTAGATTCCAGCTTCAGGTATGCTTGTGGTTCCTATAATGAATGGTCCAAATTTTGTTGGATCATATGTAACACAAACATTGACATCTGACTCCATTATTCCTTCTAATTTGAGAGATAGATATTCTGATCTCTTTGGATCTTCAACTAATTCAGATGCTCGTTTATGCTCTTTCTGAAATGATTCTTTGATTTTTTGTTTAGTATTCATATCTTTGATTAAAATAAAATTCCATGGCTGTGAAAATCCAACTGATGGTGCATGATGTGCTGCGTGAAGAATTTTTGTTAATGTTCCATCGTCAATTGGCTCTTGTGTAAAATGTGATCTAACATCTCTTCTAGAGTAGATTGCTTTGTAAAACCCAGTCTTTTCATCATCAGTAAATTCGTCGCTCAATTTTCTAGCCTCATTTTCAACATCTCTTAAACGTTAATAATGTTCTTTTAGAATTTTTAATTCGTGGGCTTGTGGTCTAGTTTGGTTATGATGCTGCCTCGACATGGCAGTGATCGAGTGTTCAAATCACTCCAGGCCCACTCTAAATTTTAAAATTAAGAACTAGTATCAAAATCTAGTTCAACAATGCTCCATGCTGATTCAACAGTCATTTGTCCTGTTGCACTATATTGAACAATTTGCCCACTGACTATTTTATTATAGACAGTTTCACTCATCTCTGACATCACGATAGTCATTTTATTTTTTAATGGAATTTCTGCATCAGGATAAAATGCAGCACGACCTGGCATTGCAACATCTTCTGTCGAGTATGCTCCATTTCCAATCTCACTTCCATCTGCAAATAATCTATATGAAATTACTGGAACAGTTACTGTTACGTCACCTGGATTTGCAACTAGAAATGTAACTTTGAGCATTGCACGATTTTCAATACTGTTAACATCTATCAATTCCACTCCTTGTAATTCAATAGTCGCCATAGAAAGATCGTCGTTATCTAAACTTGCATAGTAAACAATTCCACCCATCATTGCTAACAATCCAATTATTGCAACAAATAGTATTGAACGACCTGGTGGATTCATTATTAATTTTTTTAGGTTTTATACTAAAAAACCTTGTTAAGAGTCAAATAGAGTTCTAACATTATAATGTCATGGCACTAGAACAAGCATTACTAACATGGATTCACATCACAAGTGCGGCAATCTGGGTTGGTGGTTCTTTATTCATCGGTGTTGTATTTGCACCAATCTTAAAAAAAATGTCAATGCCTGTTGAAGAAAGAATACGATTGATGGTACAAGTTGGAAGACGCTTTAACAAATTAGCTCTACCTGCTTTGTTTATTTTAATTGCAACAGGAATGTATCAGGCACATTTAGTATTACAAAAATCTGATATCTTGTATGACACTAGTTATGGTCATGTTTTAATTATAAAGATGATTTTAGTTGTAGCATTACTAATTTTATATGCAGTTCATGTCAGAATAATTAGAAAAGACGTTGAGGATAAAATTATTGCAAAAGAGATGCCTCCAGAGCAACTACAAAAGTTAAGGAAAAAAATTATCATATTAGGAGAAGTAACTGTTGTATTATCTGTGATAATTCTATTTTTAGCATCAGTCCTTAATGCCGGTGGACAATTATGATTGGATTTCTAATTGGTCGTTTTCAACCATTTCATTTAGGACATTTAGAAGCAATAAAATTTGCTTTATCCAAAGTGGAACATCTTCATGTTGGAATAGGTAGTTCAAACAAAAGTCATGAAAAAAGGAATCCTTTCACTGCTGATGAAAGAAAAAAGATGATTTTATCATCTATAGATGACAAATTAAAAAAAAATCTGTCAATTCATTACATACCTGATGTTGATGATCATTCCAAATGGACACATCTTGTTGATGAATTAATTCCTGAATATGATGTTGTTTTTTCTAATGATGATTTTACTCATGAGCTTTATGGTAAACGAGGAAAATCAATAATCCCTGTAGAGCTAAAATCTCGCAGTGATTTATCCGGAACTAATATCCGAAATCTGATTTCAACCGATCAAAATTGGAAACAATTTCTTCCTTCAGGAACTATAGATGTTTTATCAGAAATTGATCCAAAAAAACGATTGTCAGATCTTTAATTATAAATAACCTCCAAATATCTCAAGCTTAGGCGATATAGAATTTGGAATATTTAGTTATGTTACCGGGTCCAACAAACGTACCAGAACGTGTTACACGCGCAATGGTTACACCATCAATTAATCATAGAAGTGACGATTTTGTTGAACTGTATGAGGAATGTGTAAACAACACAAAAACAATATTTGAAACAGAAGGTGATGCAGTATGTCTTTCTGCTTCTGGTACAGGTGCAGTTGAATGTTCTGTTGTAAATTTAATTAAAAAAGATGATAAAGTAATAATTCCTGTTAATGGAGAATTTAGTACTCGTTTAGCACAGCAAATTGAATGGGCAGGTGGTCAAACAATAAAAATTAAAACTGAACCTGGAATTAATGCAACCTATGATCAAGTAAAAGAAGCATTTGATAACAATAAAGATGTTAAAGCATTCTACTGTGTCTGGAATGAAACTTCCACTGGAACTATGATTAATTATCTTGATAGAATCAAAGACTTGACATCAAGAAATGATTCTTACTATGTTTTAGACGGCGTATCAATTGTAGGTGGAGAAGAACTTCACATGGATAAATGGGGAATTGATATTGCAATGACTGGTGCACAAAAAGCATTTGCATGTCCACCTGGAATATCACCAATTTGTATTAACCAACGAACTAGAAAATACATGGAAGCAAATCCACCAAGTACAATGTATTTCAATTTACCAAGATACTTCAAATATTATGATGAGGCAAAACACACACCATTCACTCCTGCATTACCCGTTCTTTATGCATACAGAGAAGCAATGAGAATTATCTTAGAAGAAGGAATAGAAAAAAGAATTCAAAGACATAGAACCTGTTCTGACGCATTGTATTCAGGACTATCAGCAATTGGGTTAACACCATTTGCAGATGAAAATTCTCGTTCTACAGTTGTAATCGCATTAAATTATCTAGATGGACTAGAAGATAAAATATTCAGAGATACATTAGCAAAAAAATTCAGAATTTTAGTAGCAGGTGGATTTGGAAATCTAAAAGGTAAAGTCTTCAGAGTTGGTTGTATGGGTGAAGTAGATCGTTACCATGTTATGAGATGTATATCTGGAATCGCATCAACATTATCAATGATGGGTTATGATACTGATGCTCAAGCAGGTCTAAAAGTAGCTGAAGAAAAATTAAAACCACTTGATTCGCTCTAACTTAATATAAGGAAATTCAAAATCGACTACGTTGACATTCAAAAAAGGACAATTAATTTTACTTGATTATACTGCTAAGATAAAAGATAGCGGGGAAGTTTTTGAAAGCACAAATGAGGAAGAAGCAAAAAAACACTCCATTCATGATCCTAATCTAAAATATATGCCAAAACTTGTTTCTGTTGGAGAAGCATGGGTTCTCAAAGGACTAGATGATGCTTTACCTGAAATAAAAGCAGGTGAAAAAAAGACAATCGAAGTTTCAGCTGAAAAAGGATTTGGTGCAAGAGACAAAGGCAAAGTTAGAATGATTCCTCTAAGAAAACTTGGAGAAGATGCAGAAAAAGTATCAGTAGGTGATACAGTAGAAATTGATAACAAAAAAGGAATTATTCGTTTTATTGGTTCAGGTAGAGTCCAAATTGATTATAATCATAGATTTGCAGGAAAAACAATCGTCTATGATGTTGATGTAAAAAAATCTCTTGATTCAGACGATGATAAAATATCTGAAATTTTAAAATCAAGACTACCTGTAGAAAATAACCAAATCAATTTCAAAAAAACTGGTAATGAAGTAGAAATTACAATTCCTGAAGAAATTTTTAGAGCAGATGGATTAGCAATTATCAAACATTTTACTCAAATGGACTTGTTCAAATTCGTTCCATCACTTGGAAAAGTAAATTTCATAGAATCATATGAAAATAAAACAGCCAAAAAAGAAGAAAAACCAGCAAAACCTGCTGAAAAAAAATCTAAGTAATTATAGAACGCCTGTACTTTTTGCAAGCTTTAATGCATCTTTTTCAGTCATTTTAACTTCTTTTAGTATTGTATATCTCTCTGGACGTAATGATTGTGCCATAACTAATGCTTTAGCTAAAATTTTTGGTTTCAACCCAATCTCTTTTGCAGTAGTTGGTGCACCTGAGTTCTTCAAAGTTTTTACAATCTTCTTCCAGTTTTGTCCTTGTAATTTTGCAATCATTATGGAACCTATTCCACATTTTTCACCATGTAATCCTACTCCAAATTTTAAATGATCAACTGCATGTGAAAACAAATGTTCTGCACCAGAACATGGTCTACTACTTCCAGCTATACAGGATGCTACTCCTGCACTGATCAATGCTTCAACAATTACTCTGACATCAATACCTTTTTTTGAAAAGTTTTCTGCACTTTCTATTAATATCTCTGCACTCATAGAAGCAAGATTCGCTGAATATCTTCCATAATATTCTCCTACTTTATCACGACCTAATTCCCAATCATGTACTGCTGTAACCTTTGCCATTAAATCTCCGCATCCACTTGCTAGTAATTTTTTTGGTGCTTTTTTGATAATATCTAGATCTACAAATACTCCTAAAGGTGCAGTTGCTACTAACGAATGTGGTTTTTCCCCTCTAACTGAAACAAATGGACTTGCTATTCCATCATGTGATGCTGAGGTAGGTATGCTAACAAATTGTTTTCTTAAATTAAATGCACATAATTTTGCAATATCTACTGAACGCCCTCCTCCTAAACCTATGATTATGTCGCTCTTCGTTGATTTGACTTTCTTTTGTATTGTAATAGTTTCTTTAACTTCATTTGATCTTGCCAAATGCCAGACAGCTGAAATTTTTGCATTTTTTAATGACTGTCCAATCTCTTTTCCAATTATCTTTTTTACATTTTTCCCTGAAATTATTGAAACCTTTCTTGGATTAGAAAGTGATCGTAAAAATTCTCCAACTTGTCCAATGTTTTTTTCACCAACAACGATCTGTCTTGGTAGCTCCATTGTGTGAGACATCGCCTTCTTGTTCAATACTTCGTTTCTATGACAAAGTTATTTAAAAGGGTCTAATACATTGATATTATCTCAAGCGAGGTTAATCTTATGTCAAACAATGTTGAAGAAAAAATATTACACGGAACAACCACTGTAGGTATCAAGGCTATTGATGGTGTAGTGTTATGTGCCGACATGAGAGCTAGTGCAGGATATTTTATTGCAAATAATAATACAATGAAGATTCAAAAAATTGAACAACATGTTGGTCTTACTCTAGCAGGTGGTGTTGCAGATGCACAAAATATCGTAGATGTATTACGTTATCATGCAAATTTACACAGAATTCAAAACCAAGAACCTATTCCAGTTAACTCTTTAGCAAGACTAACCTCTTTGATGTTCCATCAAAACAGAGGCTATCCATTCATTGCAGACATCTTAGTAGGTGGAGTTGATGCAAAAGGTCCTGCTTTATTTAATATTGACATGTTTGGTTCTGTAGAAAATAAAAATTATGTAACAACTGGTAGTGGTTCTCCAGTTGCATATGGTCTGTTAGAAGAAGAATACAAAAAAGACTTGAAACTTGAAGATGCAAAAAATATTGCATTACGTGCAGTCAAAGCAGCCATAACACGAAATATCGGAACTGGTGATGGAATCAATGTAGCATTGGTTGATAAAAATGGATTCCGTCTTTTAACAGAAGAACAAAAGAAAGCAGTACTTCCTCTTTAGATTAATTGCAAAAAAAACAACAGCAGCAAGTAGATCAATCTAGCCAAAATATAATGGCAACCATACTGACAAGTATACCCAAAGATGCAAATGTCACAAAAATTGATTATGAAGGCCCTCGCATTGCTCTCTATACAAACAAACCGCGCTTTTTGATGGAAAATAATGAAATAATATCCAATCTAGTAAATCAAATCAAGAAACGAATTGTAATACGAACAGATGAAAAAATTCGAAAGTCTGAAGAAGATGCAAGAAAAATTTTAGATTCTCTAGTACCCAAAGATGCAGGACTAGAGGCTACATTTTTTGATACTGCAGCAGGTGAAGTATCAATTGAGGTAAAAAGACCATGGCTTTGTCAAAGAAACGCAGAAGAATTTAATCATACAGAAGTTACTGAACAAACTGGTTGGAGATTAAGAATAAGAAAGTCAACTACAAAACCATCCAACACAATCAAATCAATCAATTATCAATTAAAAATTTCTTCTGCAGAAAGAGCAAAACAGCTAAAATCTGTTGGAGAAGAAATCTTTAGATCTAGACTTGTACAAAAATCCGAGGTATCATTATTAACACTAGGAGGATTTGGACAGGTTGGACGTTCTTGTATGCTCTTGACTACTCCAGACAGTAAGGTATTAGTTGATTGTGGTATCAACCCTGGTGCACGGACTCCTTCTGAAGCATTTCCTCGTTTGGACTGGGCAAATATTTCATTAGATGAGTTAGATGCTATTGTTATTGGACATGCTCACTTGGATCATACGGGATTTCTACCTGTATTAACAAAATATGGATACAAAGGACCAATCTATTGTACTGAACCAACCCTTCCTATGATGAATCTAATTCAATTAGATGCAATCAAGGTTGCAGGTGCACAAGGTAGAACACCAATGTATGCAGAAAGAGATGTTCATCAAATTATGAGACAAACAATTGGTCTTTCATATGGAACTGTTACTGACATTTCTCCTGATATCAAACTTGTATTAGCAAACGCAGGTCATATCTTAGGTTCTGCATCATGTCACTTCCATATCGGAAATGGTGATCACAATTTTGTTTACTCTGGTGATATTAAATATGGAAAAAGTATGCTCTTAGAAAGTGCTGATACACGATTTCCACGTGTTGAAACATTACTAATTGAAAGTACATACGGTGCAAAAGAAGACATACAGCCAACAAGAGAGGAAGTTGAATCTGCATTTATCAAATCTGTAAATGAAATTCTTAAAGGTGGTGGAAAAGTTCTCATTCCAATTCCAGCTGTAGGACGTGCACAAGAATTGATGATGGTTATTGACAAGTATATGAAATCTGGTCAATTAACAGAATCACCTGTTTTCATGGAAGGAATGATCCAAGAGGCAACTGCAATTCATGAGGCACATCCTGAATATCTTGAAAGATCATTAAAACAGAAAATTCTAGAGACAGATGATAATCCATTTGATTCGGAATACTTTACAAATATTGAACATTCAGATGCAAGAGATGAGCCATTAAGAGAAGATTCTCCATGTATTGTAATTGCCACATCTGGAATGCTTGAAGGTGGCCCAGTTTTAGAATATTTCAGAAATTTTGCCCCAAACCCAAAAAACAAAATTCTCTTTGTTTCTTACCAGGTAAATGGAACTTTGGGAAGAAGAGTCATGGATGGTGCAAGACAAGTGACAATTATGGGAAGAGAAGGAAAAGTTGAAGTTGTTACAATTAATGCTGGTACTGAAAAACTTGAAGGATTTAGTGGACATAGCGATTATAATCAATTAATGTCATATGTGCAAAGGTTGAGACCAAAACTTCGTAGAGTTCTTGTTAATCATGGAGAAAGAAGAAAATCTCAAAATCTTTCATCAGCAATTAATAGAATGTATAGAGTTACAACTCACTATCCACAAGTTCAAGAAGCTATAAAATTATTTTAAATCATAATCTGGTTTCCAAATTTTTACATTTGGTGGAGTCACAATGATTCTTTCTTCTCCTAATCTTGCAATGTCTGCCTCTGCATTACGTGCAATTACATAAAGCTCTTCAACAACTTTGCGTAATTTTTCAACATCTGATTGTGCTAATGGTGTAACTCGTAAAATGAGAACCATTCCTTTTTTGATGTCTTCTTTTATTGAATGTAAATCACTTGGATCACGAATGGTGATTGCTTTCAAGTACGTTGTGTTTTCTTGTTTCTGCACAGCTTAATGGCGATCTACACCTTCATAAACTCTTTTGATCTATTTAGCCTCAAAAATTACACAATACACAAGTCTTTTGTAAATTTATGCAAAAGAATTGGATTTTTTTGTGTTACAATCAATGAATCTTCAATTCGTACACCAAACTTTTTTGGAATGTAAATGCCTGGTTCTACAGTAATTGCCATATTTTTTTCTAACTGTGTAGAACTTCTAGGTCCTATTGTTGGTAATTCATGTACATCCAATCCAATACCATGTCCAGTTGAATGAATGAAATATTTTCCATAACCTGATTCATTAATAATTTTTCTACATGCATCATCAATTCTTTTACAATCTATATTTGATTTAACAGCTTTTAGTCCAGCTTTCTGTGATTCTTTAACAATTTCATAAACATTTTCTTCTTCAGAAGAAATTTTTCCTAATGCAAATGTTCTTGTTGCATCTGAAACATAACCTTTGTAACGTAATGTCAAATCAACTACTATCAATTCATTTTTTTTAAATTTTCTACTAGTAACTTGTGCATGTGGTAATGCTCCATTAGGTCCACCTGCAATTATCAATGGATTTAATGTAGAACGATATCCTGTATCAAACATTTCATTTTCTACTGCATATGACATTAGAATTGATTGAAGTTCTGATTCTTTTTGCCCTTGTTTAATTTTTTTCTGACAAATTCCAAACATTTCATCAATTATTTTAGATGCCTTTTTTAAAATTTTAATTTCATCATTATCTTTAATTTCTCTTGATTTGTTAAATGGTTCAATTGAATTTTTAATTTTTGGAAATGATTTTTTTAATGATTGCATTACAGAATAATTCTGACAGTCTGTACACACCTTTCCTTTCAAAAATCTCTTTAATGTTACCAATGAACTCATACCACGATCAGATTGGATCACTTTACAGTCAATTCCTTCTTCTTTTGCTCGACCAATTTCCAATTCTGGAGCAATTATAGTGGTTTTTCCATTTTTTTCTAAAATTCCAATTGCTTCTCCCCAAAATCCAGTCATGTAAAATAAATTTTCAGGCTCTAATGCAACTATCATGTCACAACCTGTAATCACTTTACAGTTTTTCAAAAGTCGTTTTCTTCTAACCTTCAACAATCTTAATGCATTCTTAATCTGAATTTATGTCTGATGTCATTGCTTTTTTGCGGTCAGGACTAAAACTTCCCATGGAAATACAATCTTTCTATCTTTTTTTGTATATTCGAGGGTCTTATCTTTGACCATTTCTCTAAGATTAGATTTTTGGATTTTTGTTAAAGAATCAAATTTCTCTTTTAGAGGTTTTGAAAGATGTCTTTTGTAATTATTCCAATAATCTGAAAATGTGCCTGGACTATACTGAAAAACAAATTTCTTTACTACAATTTTACTAAAACCTGCTTTTTTTATTACATCTACAAACGTTTCTTTTGTCCCAAATCTATCCATCTCTGGATATTTTGGTAGGTAATCTGGAATCATTTTTTTTACTGGTTCTAAAATACAATCAAAGTATGGAACATTATATTTTCCATGAACCACCAATGAAATTGTCCCATTTTTCTTCAATAACTTCTTCATATTTCTCAATACCTTTTGTTCATCAGGAAAAAAGAATAATGCATACTGACATGTAATTGCATCGAATTGTGTCTTAAATTGAATTCTTTCTGCATCTGCTCTAACGAAATGTAGATTTTTTGGATCACCAGTCCATTTTCTAGCTATTTTTATTGCAGATTCTGATGAATCTATTCCATAAATCTGGCCTTTACTTCCAACTTTTCTAATTAGTTTTTTTGTAACAAGACCTGTTCCACATGCAATATCCAAAACACTATCTCCTTTTTTTATTTTAGATGAATCCAAAAGCTTCTTTGTTACAGCAAACGGGCCAATTTCATTTTTTGCCCATCTTTTATGATAGAATGATGCTACTTCATTCCAAACTAAAATGGTACGTTGTTTGTATTTTATTCCTCTAGAATTTTTTTTCAATGTTTTTACAAATTATTTTAGAAAGTTTCTCTTTTTTAGTCCTTGGAATATTAGTTATTTTTTTAGAATCTACAATAACTATCTCATTATAGCTTGTATCTTTTTTATAATTACGACCAATATCATTTGCAATTATCATATCTGCATTAGATTCTTTTAGTTTCTTTTTTGCACGATTGACAAGTTCTTTCTTAGAAATATCAGTTTCTGCTTTAAAACCA
>Ga0208947_1000236_pt1 | contig 29704 bp, 34 predicted proteins | sample AOAMet1_04_M0_20_2_FD_188226 | JGI IMG/M metagenome (GOLD analysis project Ga0208947, IMG submission 188226) | Ammonia-oxidizing marine microbial communities from Monterey Bay, California, USA - CAN11_04_M0_20 (SPAdes) | ecosystem: Environmental > Aquatic > Marine > Intertidal zone | place... | reverse complement strand
AAAAACTGGACTGGAGAGCCGCAAAGTTCCCGAAAAAAATATCCAATATCTGACAATACCTATGAGGGGCTTTAGGGGAAAAGGCCTTTTAAATAAATGCATATCAATTTTTGGCTTAATAGCATCGATTGGAAAGACAATTATCTTTTTATTTCAAAATAAAATAAATTTCATAGTTTGTTTTGGTGGATATATTTCATTGCCAGTAGGAATTGCAGCTATTCTTTGTCGAAAGCAGCTTATTCTTCATGAGCAAAATGCTGTTATGGGAACTTCTAATAAGCTGCTAGCACCATTTGCTAAGATAATATTCTTAGGAACTCCATTAGCTATTTTGCCTCAAAAGAATACTCAGCTAGTTGGAAATCCAATCAAGAAAATTAACAAACATCAGGATACGGTGCCTCCTAAATCTGATGAGTTAAAGATTTATGTCACAGGCGGAAGCCTAGGTTCAGAATTTATTAACAAGAATATTCCCATTGCATTAAGCTCATTAGATATTCCAATAATGATTAAGCATCAATCAGGTCTGAATAAATTAGATGGAGTTGAAAGTTTATATACCGAGAGAATCTCTAGCGATATTCAAGAATTCTATGAGACACCCTTAGAGAATATTTTATGGTCTGATTTTGTTATTTGTCGAGCAGGAGCTTTAACTTTGGCAGAAGTTACCAGCCTAAGTCGAGGTTGCATTATGATTCCTCTTCCTTCTGCCATAGATAACCATCAACTTGAAAATGCCAAGCAGATTGAAAAACTCAATATGGGACTAATATACGAGGAATCAGCATCGCCTCAAGCCTTGAGAGAAAAATTAATCAATATTATCGAAAAAAAAATGTATCTTGGCTGGCAGAATAATACAAATTCAATTGATCATTTCCAAGCAGCTGAAAGGATGTTAAGTTCAATTTTACAAATCAATAAATAGTTAAAATGAAGTCATTGGGTTTCCAGCAATTTAAGCAAATTCATATGATTGGCATTGGTGGATCAGGAATGATTGGTTTGGCAACAATACTTCAAAAGAGAGGGTTTAAGATCACAGGCTCTGATTTATTTATTACACCTGAGGTAGAGGAATTAAAAAAATTAGGCTCTAAAGTGCAGATTGGACATGATCCAAATCTCATTAAGAATGCTGATCTCGTTGTAGCTTCGTCTGCTATTTCAAAAAGAAATCCTGAGCTTGTATTTGCTAAAAAATTAGACATTACTATTATCCCGCGCGCTGAAATGTTGGGCACATTAATGAAGCCTTACCGGAGTATTGCCGTTGCAGGAAGTCATGGCAAGACCTCAACAACGAGTATCATTGCAAGTGTTTTCAATGCAGCAGGCTTGAGTCCAACCTATGTTGTGGGCGGGCAAGTATTGAGCATTGGTAGAAGCTCTAATCTTGGAGATGGAAGTTACATGATTGTAGAAGCAGACGAGAGTGACGGTTCTTTTTTACATCTTCAGCCTGAGATTGCTGTTATTACTAATATTGATAATGATCATCTTGCTTTTTATGACTCAAATCAAGATAAGTTAAATCAAGCTTTTGTTAGTTTTGCAGAAAACTTACCATTTTATGGGCATTTAATTATCACCTTAGATGACAGTAATATTTCTAAGATAGCCAAACACATTCACCGAAAAAAAATTACCTTTGGTTTTTCTTCAAGAAATCAATTTCAAATTATTAACGTTGAATTATTGAAAGGAGTTCAAAGCTTTCAACTGTTAGATACCAATACCAAAAAGCTCTATGCATTTTCCACGCCTCTCAGTGGAAAGCATAATATTTATAATCTTAGTGCAGCTATCTGTGTTGCTATAGAGGAAAAGATTTCTATTTCAGAAATAAAGAAAGGTTTAAAAAATTTCAAGGGAGTAGGGCGAAGATTTGAGACAGGGAAAATTTCAATAAGTAATCAGTCTAAGATCTTGATTGATGATTATGGCCATCACCCAACAGAAATTTTAGTTACGATTAAAGCAATCAAAGAAAAATTTCCTAAAAAACGTATCCTCATGATCTTTGAGCCTCACCGATACTCAAGAACAAAGCAGCTTTTAAAAGATTTTATTAAAGTACTATCAAAAGTTGATCAATTAGTACTTTTAGATATATATCCTGCAAGTGAGAAACCAATTCGTGGTATCTCATCTTTAAGATTGATGGATGAAATTAATCAGCAAAAAGGAAATGCTATTCATTTATCTAATGATCGTGCAATAGAGTGGATTACAAAAAATTACAAAGAATTTGATATTCTTGTCACGCAAGGTGCAGGGACAATTTCACAATTAAATAATTCAATTAAAGAGAAGTGGGCATTAAAAAAATAGCAGTTTTATATGGAGGTATGTCTGCGGAGAGAGGCGTATCCATAGAAAGTGGCAAAAATATTTATGCAGCTATTCTTGATCTTGGATACAAAGCAAGTTTAATTGACTATCCCAAAGAATTTACAAATGAAGTTATGGAAAATCATGACTATCTTTTTATTGCCTTGCATGGAGAGGATGGTGAGTCTGGTGACTTGCAAAAGATATTATCAGATAAGAGCATTCCATATTCAGGTAGCGATGCAATTGCATGCTCCAGAACCTGGAATAAAGCGAGGTGCAAAGAAATTTTAAACCTCAATAACATTCCAACACCTCAGTGGAAATCTATTGGTGAACTTTCCCAAGAATCTTGCAAACTTGCTTCTGATAAATTTAATATTTTTGACCTTAGCAATCCTTTATTTCTTAAGCCTGAAGAAGAGGGATCTAGTATTGATGTATTCAAAATTACAAATGAGTCTGATCTCGGCGATGCAATTCAAAATTGTTCAAATAATAATAGACCTTTCATATTTGAAGAATGTATTGACCATAAAGAGCTTACAGTGCCCATATTAAATGGAAGATGCTTGCCAGCTGTTGAAATCATTACTAGCGAATCTTTCTATAACTATAAAGCTAAATATGAAAAGGATGATACTCAGCTCCTTCAAATTAATTACTCTCCTGAAGAGCAAGAAATCTTAGAATCCATATGTTTGAATACCTTTAATGTTATGGGGTGTAAAGGTTGGGCTCGGATTGATCTGTTGCAAGATTTTGAGGGTGAGTTTTATGTACTTGAAATCAACACAGTTCCGGGCATGACTTCACATAGTTTATTTCCAGCATCTGCAAAAAGTGCTGGACTAGATTATCAATCGCTAATCCAAGAAATTATTAATGAAAGCTAACAACTACAAATACCTAATTACAATTATTTTTATATTTTTTGCTGAACAGATGGTTGCTGAAGATCGCATCATAATTAATTTTGAGAGCCCGCCCTCTCTAAATCAAGAAGTTAAATTGATTCAAAATATTAAAAATTATAATTCAGTTCAAAGCATAGAGAATTACCTAATGCAACAAAATTGGATAGAGAATTTTTTGATTAAAAGCAGCTTCTTTGGAAAATTTCATCAGATTTTTATACAAAGCAAAAAACCAAAGTACGTCTGGAAAGATAAATTTTATATAGACACCAAAGTATCAACATTTGGATATGATGGGGGCTATCCTGATCTCATACGTTTAGATATGCCGTTTGAGTATCTAACTTTTTGGATCAATGCTGAGAATCAATACATCACATTATTTAACGATTTGAGTCTTACTATTAGATCAGTTAGCTTTCAACCTGCAGTAGGCTGGTATTTGATCACTAGTGATGCGTTAAGAGTCAATTTGGGTGATGACCTCTCAAATGACACCTATCAAAAACTTTCACTTACACTTAAATATATGTTCGAAAATAACCTAACACCTAGTATCATTGATCTTAGATACAAAGCTGGAGCAGCATTAAATTATGGCAAATAATGGCACAAAAGATTCCGACTATGTTGTTGGATTAGATATTGGAACATCAAAAGTTGTTTGTATTATTGGAAAATATATTGATCAGCATTCAGTAGAGATTGTTTCTATGGGGTCCTATCCTTCTAGCGGCTTAAAAAAAGGTGTTGTTGTAAACATTGATGCTACTACTGATGCTATTCAGAAATCTATAGACCAAGCTCAAACTTCATTTGATGGAAAAATTAAAAATGTATTCGTAGGAATTGCTGGAAATCATATCCGCAGTCTAAATTCTCATGGAATAGTGGGAATTAAAGATAAAGAGGTAGTTCCAGGGGATATTGATAGAGTAATGGAGGCTGCTCAAGCAGTTGCTATCCCATCTGACCAAAGAGTGCTTCATGTGTTACCACAAGAATATGTGATTGATGATCAAGATTCCATCAGAGAGCCATTGGGTATGTCTGGGGTGAGATTGGAATCCCATGTGCATCTAGTAACTTGTGCAAACAATGCCATTCAAAATATTGAAAAATGTGTCAAGAGATGCGGTATCGATGTTGATGGCTTTGTGCTCGAGCAATTAGCCAGCTCTTATTCGGTGTTGTCTGAAGATGAAAAAGAATTAGGCGTATGTTTAGTTGATATTGGCGGGGGAACAACTGATATTGCAGTTTTCAATGCTGGCTCGATAGCCTTTACTGGAGTTATACCAATAGCTGGAGATCAAGTAACAAGTGATATTGCAGTGGCCTTGAGAACACCCACTGCTCAAGCTGAAGATATTAAGCAGAAACATGGCTGTGCCGCAGCTGAATTAACAAATGATGGAGAAACTTTGGAAGTTATGAGAGTTGGAGGGAGGCCTCCAGAAGATTTATCTCGTCGGTCTTTAGCAGAAATAGTAGAGCCTAGATATGTTGAGCTATTCGAATTAGTCAAAGCAGAAATTCAACGCAATGGGTTTGAAAGTAAAATCCCCGCAGGAATTGTCCTTACCGGTGGTACCTCTAAAATTGAAGGAGCTGTCCCATTAGCTGAATCTATTTTTCAAACTAGTGTTCGCCTTGGTATTCCTGAAAAATTCAGCGGCATGGAGTCTGTCTTAAAAAATCCTATTTACGCCACTGCGCTCGGATTAGTGAGTTTCGGGTTTGATCAGCTAGAACAGGGCTATACATTAGAAAATAATAAATCTATTTTTGATAGAGCTTTTGGGTTCCTTAAAAATAATTATTGATTGCGCAGAGCATTTACCTTAGAATTCACGCTCCTTGGTTTTTTGATGTCCAAAAAATCTATTAACTCAAAAGGAAACATATGAATAATTACGAATTAACTTTGATACTTAATCCAGACTTATCTTCTAAGTTTGACGAATTTCAGTCTAAATTTGATAAAACTCTATCTGATATAGGCTTTGAAGTAAAAAAATTAGAGAATATTGGAAGAAGACAGCTTGCTTACAGCATTTTAAATCATAACAAAGGGCATTATGCTATTTATCAACTAGAAGGACCTGCTGCAGGAGCTCTAGAGCTAGAAACTAAGCTAAAATACGATACCTCGGTTATCAGACATCTGTTGTTAAAAGTTGACACCCTATCTCTTGAAGATTCCATGTTAATGATAGAGGCACAAGAAGCTAAAAAGGCTCCACAAGAAGAAATTAAAGTTACCCCTCCAAAGGCAAAAGTATCTGTAGAAGCTAAACCAGAAGTTACCCCTGCTGAAGAGAGCAAAACAACGGAGAGTGAATAATGTCCCAAGATACAAAAAAGAATTTCCATTACAAGAATACAGACCTACTAAAAAGATATATCACCGAAACAGGAAAGATTATTCCAGCAAGGGTCTCCAACATTTCTGCTTCTGAGCAAAGAAAACTAACCAAGGCAGTAAAAATTGCAAGATTTTTAGCATTATTGCCATATACCGACTCACACAGATAAATTATGAAAATTATACTTTTAGATAAAATCCAAAAACTTGGCGGAATCGGAGATGTTGTAGATGTTAGTTCCGGTTATGCAAGAAACTTTTTAATACCCAAAAAGAAAGCAATGTTTGCTTCAGATGATAATTTAAAATATGTTGAGAGTCGTAAGTCAGAATTGGCCGCTGCTTCTGCTGATGAAGTTGCAAAGGCTCAGGGCTTAGCTGATTCTATTGAAGGCTCCAAGGTTGAGATTAAAGTTCAAGTAACTGAAGAGGGAGCTTTGTATGGCTCAGTTGGAACTAGAGAGATTTCTGATGCATTTATTGCGATTGATCTTGCTGTTGATAAGAGTGTAGTTCAACTTCCTGAGGGACCACTTAAAGAATTAGGAGATTACTCTATTACCTTACTGTTTCATCCAGAGGTGTCTTGCGTTGTTGAAGTCTCAGTTCAACCAGAGTAGTTGTTATCTTTTTAATATGATGTAAAAATCATATTTATGTCAATTCAGTCCATAGAAAACACCGAACAGGTTCGCGACCTTGAAAAAGCTGTGCTTGGCGGCTTGATGCTTGAGACTGAAAGATATGATGCAGTGAGCTTGATCATTCAATTCTCAGATTTTGAGGGCCAAGATCATCAGAGTATATTCCAATCTATGGGAGAGCTTGTATATGCAAATAAACCCTTAGATCCCTTAACAGTTTCCGGAAGATTGGATAATAAAAACCTTCTGACAAGAGCAGGGGGTAAAAATTACCTAATTGATCTTGCTTCCTCGAGTCCATCAGCAGCTAATCTTGAGGCTTATGCTGAGATGATTAGACAAAAATCAATTTCTAGAAAATTGATGAGAATAAACTCAGAAATCTCACAATTAATTATTAATCCTCAGGGCAAAGATGCAGCTGCCTTGCTTGATGAGGCTGAAACAAAGATTTTCTCATTAAATGATGAGGCTAGTAAAACAGCTTCAAGCATTCAGAAATTGGATGTATTAATACCTCAGTCGATTGATAAACTAAATCAAATTGCTAACAGCGGATCTTCATTGTTAGGCTCATCAACTGGCTTTAAAGATTTGGATGCTAAATTACAGGGATTGCAAAACGGTGATCTTATTATTGTTGCTGCTAGACCCAGCATGGGTAAAACTGCTTTGAGCATGAATATTGTAGAGAATTTTTTATTGAACAAAGAAGTTGAGGGTGGCGTTCTTGCATTCAGTCTTGAGATGCCTGCAGAATCTTTGACGACTAGGCTCCTCGCGAGTAACGCTAAAATCGATCAACAAAAAGTTAGATCGGCATCAATGAATCAGAATGATTTAAAAAGATTTATGGAATCTTCCTCTAAGTTAAAAGATCTCCCTCTTTATATTGATGACAGTTCTATGCTGTCTCCAATGGAATTAAGGGCTAGAGCCAGAAGAATACATAGGCAAGAACCAAATGGCTTATCTCTCATAGTGGTAGATTATCTCCAGTTAATGGAGTTGCCGTCCTCTACTGAAAGTAGAGTGAATCAAATTTCAGAAATATCAAGATCTTTAAAAATGCTGGCAAAGGATTTAAATGTCCCTGTTATAGCATTGTCCCAGCTAAACAGAGCTGTTGAGCAACGTCCCAATAGAAGGCCTGTGATGTCTGATTTAAGAGATTCCGGGGCTATTGAGCAAGATGCAGATGTAATTTTATTTATCTACAGAGATGAGGTTTATAACGAGGATTCTGAAGAAGGCAACAAAGCAGAAATAATTATAGGCAAGCAAAGAAATGGCCCTATTGGAAAAGTGAACCTTACTTTCTTGAAAGAATTTACTCGATTTGAAGATTTTGCAGTAGATAGTTACTACGATAATATTCAATGATACAGCCAAATTCTGAGCTCATTATTGACTATGAGTTAGTCAGAAATAATATCCAGCTTATTCGCGAAAAAATCTCACCTTCCTCAAAGTTTATGGCAATTGTTAAAAGTAATGCCTATGGGCATGATCTTAATACCACTGTCAGAGCTTTAAATGAAAGTGTGGATGGCTTTGGTGTAGTTCGTCTTGAAGAGGCAATTCATTTACGAGAACAATCTGATTTACCAATTTTAATGATGCAAGGAGTGTATTCTACAGAAGCCTACGATGAGCTAAAAAAAAATGAAATTTGGACAACGCTTCATTCTCTAGCTCAGATTCCTCTGGCGCATCAATATGTTGATGATCTGGTCTTCTGGATAAAAATTAATACAGGCATGAATAGGCTAGGACTGCAGTTCAGTGAATTGGATAAATGTAAGTCTTTTATAAAAAAAAGCAATGTTTTGATGACGCATTTGGCATGCGCTGATAATCCTGACGATGAGCTAAATCAAATACAATTTTCAAAATTTGACGAGGCATGGAAGTATACCGGTCAGAGTCTCCTTCGAAGCGTTGTTAATTCTGCTGGATCAATAAATTTTCCAGAGCAATCTCATGATTGGTCAAGAGTTGGCATTGGGATGTATGGAGGCCTTTCTGATATGCCGGAACTTAAAACTGCTATGACTTTTAGAAGCCAGATTATTGGGTTTCAAGATTTAAAGATCGGAGAGCGAATTGGTTATGGAGGTCGTATCAAAACTTCTAGAGAGACTAAGCTTGCAATTGTTTATTGCGGTTATGCTGACGGTTTTCCCCAACCAGCAATGGATGGGACGAACGTCACAGTGAATGATCATATCGCTACTATTATGGGAAGGGTAAGTATGGATTTAATTTCTATTGATGTGACTGATAACCCTAATTGCGCTATTGGCGATTGGTGTGAGTTCTGGTCACCTGATTTGCCAATTAACCCAACAGCTCAAAAAAATAATTTGATTTCCTATGAACTTATGACCAAAATAAGTCCTAGAGTTCAAAGACATTACATAAACGTATGAAAATTAATTACCTAGATAATAATCCAAGAGAGATTCAACTAGAGGAAGATTTGCCTCCATATATGACAGAGGCTGTTGCAGATGATATTGCTGAAATATTTAGCACGCCATTAACTGGATCTTATAACTGGGATTATACCCATCAAGATAATAGAATTAAAAAGCTGTATGAGCTAGGTAAAGAGCTTAATTGGAACGTTGAGGTCGATGTAGATTGGTCTAGACCATTTGAGCCAATGACTGAACCAACTCCAATATTTTGGGACGATTATGCTCCATATCAAAAAATGTCTGATGAAAGAAAAGTAGAGTTTTTAAATCATAGAATGGCTTGGAGCCAAAGTCAGTTCCTTCATGGTGAGCAAGGAGCGTTGTTAGTTGCCTCTCAGCTAACCTCATGCGCACCAACCTACAATGCAAAGCTATATGCCGCATCTCAGACTTTTGATGAAGCAAGGCATGTCGAAGCATTTAATAAATATATTCAGACTAGAACAAAAATGATGTATCCAATTGGCAATGCTTTAAAATCAATCCTTGATAAGATTCTTACTGATCCAAGATGGGATCTAAAATTCATTGGCATGCAGATTATTATCGAGGGATTGGCTTTGGCAGCATTTCAAACCTCACGAGAACTTACAAATGATCCAGTATTGCGAGATATGCTTGGCTTAATAATTCGAGACGAGGCAAGACATGTTACTTTTGGAATTAATTATTTAGAAGAATTTGTTGAAACTTTAACCGAAGAAGAGAAAGAAGAAAGAGCACAATTTGCTTATGAGGCATGCTGGTTGAGTCGAGAAAGACTCATATCTACAGATGTTTTTGATCACTTTGGCTGGGATTCAGAGGACGCAAGGCAATTTCAATTAAGTTCAGATATTACCAAGCATTTCCAAAAACTACTTTTTCAAAGGGTAATGCCAAATCTAAAAAGGATTGGTCTGCTAAGAGATTCTGTAAAAGGTAAGTTTGAAGATCTAGGCATTTTAGAATATGCAACAGCTAAAAGTGATGCTGATATTGACTGGGCTGATTTATCGAGACCTTTATTCGAAGAAAGTGCTTAATTAGTATTTATTAATTCTAATATCTGATATTCTGTTTAACCATCAAAAACTGAAAACTGATGGCACAAACTAAGTACATATTTATCACCGGTGGGGTGGTTTCTTCTCTTGGAAAAGGAATCGCAGCAGCATCTCTCGGAGCTTTATTTGAGGCTCGAGGTCTCAAAGTTTCTCTCAATAAATTAGATCCCTATATTAATGTAGATCCAGGCACCATGAGCCCATTTCAGCACGGAGAAGTTTTCGTAACAAATGATGGCACAGAAACAGATCTAGATTTAGGTCATTACGAGAGGTTTGTAAGATTTCAGGCGACCAAAAAGAATAATTTTACTGCTGGAAAGGTATATGAAGAAGTTATTAAAAAAGAGAGAAGAGGCAATTACCTAGGTGGAACAGTTCAGGTCATTCCCCACATTACCGATGAGATAAAACGCAGAATTAAGGCTGGTGCTAAAGGCGCAGATATAGCCATCGTTGAAATTGGCGGCACCGTTGGTGATATTGAAAGTCAGCCATTTATAGAAGCGATTAGGCAAATGATGCTTGAATTACCAGTATCTAGAACTGCTCTGGCTCACTTAACCTTGGTTCCTTATATCAAGGTTTCTGAGGAGTTAAAGACCAAACCTACTCAACATTCAGTAAAAGAGCTAAGGTCACTAGGTCTGCAACCAGACTGCCTTATTTGCAGGTTAGAACAAGAATTACCTCAGGATGAAAAGAAAAAAATTGCACTTTTTTGTTCGGTTGATCCTAAAAGTGTAATTTCAATGCATGATGCCGAAACTGTCTATTCCATTCCCTTGTTACTTTACGCTCAAGGAGTAGACAAAATCTTACTAAAAAAATTAAACCTATCATCTGTTAAGCCACCAAAGCTCAATGACTGGAAAAGGGTGGTAGAAGCAAAACTCAACCCTAAGAAAAAAGTATCTATAGCTGTTGTTGGCAAGTACGTAGATTTAAAAGACTCATATAAATCTTTAAATGAAGCTCTGGATCATGCAGGCATTGTTAATCTTGCGAAAGTTGAGATAGATATGATTGATGCGTCCAAGATTACAAAATCAAATGTTTCAAAAGTTCTTAGTCAGCACCAAGCTGTTTTGATTCCCGGTGGATTTGGAAGCAGGGGTGTTGAAGGTATGATTTATGCCTGTGAGTATGCTCGCCTTAATAAATTACCTTACTTTGGAATTTGTTTGGGTATGCAAATAGCTATAATTGAATTCTCTAGAAATGTCTTAGGTTATAAGAGTGCAAACAGCACAGAGTTTAATGAAAAAACAAAATACCCAGTTATAGGTTTGGTGACAGAGTGGAAAGATGCAACTGGCAAGACAGAGCTTAGAAATAAAAATTCAGATCTTGGTGGGACAATGAGATTGGGTGGGCAGGAATGCTCAATCAAGGAGAATTCTCTTTCTCAAAGACTTTATAAAAAAAATAAAATTATTGAACGTCATCGACATAGATATGAGGTTAATCCTGAATTTAAAAATGACCTGGTCAAAGGTGGAATGGATATAGTGGGAACATCGCTAGATGGCAAATTGGCAGAAATGATTGAAATTAAAAAACATCCTTGGTTTCTAGGATGTCAGTTTCATCCTGAATTTACCTCTAATCCTCGAGATGGCCACCCAATATTTAATGATTTTATTTTAAAAGCTATTAAGATTAAAAGATGACTGCCCTAAAGTTAAATAATTCTACAATTGGTAATGCGGAGCCTATGACTCTGATGGGTGGTGTTAATGTCCTTGAATCAGAGTCTATTGCTATGACTGTAGCTGAGCAGTTTGCTAGAGCTGCCTCTGATTTCCATGTAAATTGGATTTTTAAAGGCTCTTTTGATAAAGCCAATAGAAGCTCTATTTCATCTTATAGGGGTCCAGGCATAGATGAGGGCCTAAAAATACTGGAAAAGATTAAGAATAATTTTGATGTTCCTGTGATTACTGATATTCATGAATCCAGTCAGGCGAATCAAGTAGCAGAAATCTGTGACATTATTCAGATCCCAGCTTTCTTATGCAGACAGACGGATCTTGTCACAGCTGCCGCTCAAACTAACAAGATTATTCAATTTAAAAAACCCCAATTTCTTTCAGCCCCAGAAATGAAAAATGTAATTGAAAAATGTAAAGAAGCTGGGAATAGCCAGATTATATTATGCGAAAGAGGAAACTCTTTTGGCTACAACAACCTTGTTGTTGACATGTTAAATTTTCAAATAATGAAAAATTTAAATGTGCCTGTCATTTTTGATGCAACTCATTCCCTTCAACTGCCTGGTGGTCTAGGTAATGCAGCTGGCGGAAGAAGAGAGTTTTTATTGCCTCTTGCAAAAGCTGGTTTAAGCCAAGGTATTGCAGGCTTATTTTTAGAAGCCCATCCGAATCCAGATGAGGCTAAATGTGATGGCCCATGCGCCATTGCTGCTGATACTATTTACTCTGTTATTTCTCAGTTAAGCGCCTTAGATACATTTATAAAACAGCAAGACGCAAGCTCATAATGCCAAGCATCAAATCAATTAAAGCCATTCAGGTTTTTGACTCTAGAGGAACTCCAACTATCTCATGTAGAGTTGATTTGGAAAGTGGAGCTTCATATACCTCCATGGTTCCAAGCGGAGCTTCAACTGGCTCTAGAGAAGCTCTAGAACTTCGTGATGGAGGCTCAACCTATTTAGGCAAAGGAGTTCAGATGGCTGTAAATAATATCCACAATAAAATTGCACCCGCTCTTATTGGGATGGATGTTAATCATCAAAAGTTAATAGACGAAACAATGATTGCTTTAGATGGCTCTGATACCAAATCTAATCTTGGCGCAAATGCAATTCTAGGAGTTTCGCTTGCAGTATTAGGAGCAGGAGCTAATTTTAATCACATCCCTATATACCAATACGTAAACAAAATTTATAGCGATATTAATGGCGTGATACTTGACATGAATCTGCCAATTCCCATGCTCAACATTATTAACGGTGGGGAGCATGCTGACAATAATATTGATATACAAGAATTTATGATTATGCCAATTGGAGCAAGCTCCTTCTCAGAAGGAATGCAGTGGTCTACTGAAATATATGCTGGGTTGAAAAAGCTTTTGCAAGATAAAAATTTAAGTACAGGTGTTGGCGATGAGGGTGGATTTGCACCAAACTTAAAATCAAATAATGAGGCTATCGAGCTCATCATGCAGGCTATAACAAATAACGGTTTAAGACCTGGAATTGATGTAAGTCTTGCTCTTGATTGCGCTGCTACTGAATTTTATCAAGATAATTTGTATCATTTAAAGGGAGAATCTTCTCAATTAACCTCAGCAGAATTTTCTACGTATCTTGAAGCATTAGCTGCAACCTACCCAATCGTATCTATTGAGGATGGTATGGATGAGAGCGATTTCCTGGGCTGGCAAAAACTCACAGAGACTTTAGGTGAAAAATGTCAGTTAGTTGGAGATGACCTGTTTGTTACAAATGTGAAAGAGCTTCAAAGAGGTATCGATGAGTCGCTAGCGAATTCAATACTAATTAAATTTAATCAAATAGGCACCATTACCGAGACCATTAAAACAATATACTTAGCAAATTCTAATAATTTTACTTCAGTTATTTCTCATAGATCAGGAGAAACCGAAGATACTATTATTGCAGATATATGTGTGGGATTGGGAGCAGGGCAAATAAAAACAGGAGCCCCTTGTCGTTCAGATAGAGTAGCGAAATATAATAGATTATTGTGGATAGAGGCACAAAATCCCAATCTAACATTTGCTAAAAATGTCTTTAATTAGAGTTCTGACATGGCTTTTAATCTTTCTTATTGCCGTCACCGCTTATGGCCTTTTTTTTGGTGCTGATAGCAAAGCAAGCTTTGCCATTCTTCAGAATGAAAATAAGTTATTGAGCGATGCCAATGATTCTCTCGAGACAGAAAATAATTTTTTAGAGTCTGCAATCAAAAGCAAGCAACAAAATGATTTATATGCTGAAAAATTTGCCAGAGAAGAACTAAATCTGATAATGCAAGGTGAGGAATTTATAAGCTTTCAAGAAATAAATGCTGATGAACCACAACAATAAAATTTCAGTCATTATTCCAGCTGCTGGAGCTGGATCTCGTTTTAAAGCGAAGAAACCAAAGCAATACTGCATGCTTGGATCTCAAACTATACTAGAGCAAACCGTCAGCATATTTATTGATATTCCTGAGGTTCAAATAATTTATATTGCTGTTCATCCCGACGATCAATTGATTCAATCCCAGTCATTTTTTAATCATCCTAAAATCTCAATTGTTTCAGGAGGAGCGACTAGAATTCAATCAGTATTCAATGCAGCATCAAAGATTGATGGAGAGGATAGTAAGGCAGTATTAATTCATGATGCTGTTAGACCATGGCTAGAATTAACGCATCTTGCAGACCTATTGAATGAATTTCATAGTAGCTCAGATTGGGATGGCATATACCCATGTATTGCTCTCTCAGATTCCTTGAGAGAAAAAAAAGATAATCAATTTATTCCAGTAGATAGAGCTAGCTTTTTTCAAGTTCAAACACCTCAAATTTTTAATACCTTGGCCATTCAAGATGCTCTAAGTCAGGCAATTAATTCAGGTGAAGAGTTTACCGATGAGACTCAGGCTATGGAACATGCTAGCTACAAGGTTAAGGTTGTTGAAGGCAACAGATTGAACAATAAAGTAACCTTTGCAGATGATTTAAGAATACCAGAAATTGATGATTCTAGAATTGGCAGAGGCATAGATTTTCATAGATTAGAGCCTGGGAATGGAATGACTTTGGCTGGCATTTTCCTTGAAAGTAATTTATCTATTGTTGCTCATTCTGATGGGGATATTGTTCTGCATGCACTGGCAGATGCCTTGCTGGGAGCTGGAGGTCTTAATGATATTGGGTATTATTTTCCTGATACTGAGGCTGCTAATAAAAATTTAAGCAGTATTGTTATTTTGGAAAAAACTCTGAGCCTTTTAGGGCACAAAAAACTTCAACCACGAAATGTTGATTTGGTCATTATATGCGAGCAACCAAAGATTACTCCTCATGTTCCCGTTATGAAAGAGGCCTTATCAGAATTATTAAAGATTGAGAAAGGAGACATTGCAATTAAGGCGACTACTGCAGAAGGTATGGGAGTTATTGGTCAAGGCAATGGAATAGCTGTTTATGCAATTGCATCATTAATGGAGGTGAGATGAATATATTATTAACAAATGATGATGGCTATGAGGCAAGTGGAATTAAGGAGTTGTACAAATCACTCGGAGCCAATAATCAAGTATTTTTAATTGCTCCCAAGGATAACTGTAGCGGCATGAGTGCTGCCATTAGCTTGCGGAAAGAGATAGAAGTTCAAGAAATTGATAAGAATATTTATGCTGTTTCTGGAACTCCAGCAGATTGCTCATATCTTGGATTGCTTTCTATTATATCTGAGCCTGTTGATATGATTGTGTCAGGCATTAACCTAGGAGCTAACCTCGGGGAAGATATTTTCTACTCTGGAACAGTGGGAGCTGCTATCGCTGGTCGAAGGTTAAGTTATGTACCTGTGGCATTTTCAGTGGCAGCTTTTGCGCCTAAGAATCTTGAATTTATTGCAAGAAGGGCTGCAACTATAACTAAGCAGGCTAAGAGTTTGCCTGCGGATAAAAATCTTTTAGTTAATGTTAATTTTCCTGATCTACCAGAGTCAAAGATAGCAGGCATTAAAATAACGACACTGGGCAAAAGAGGCATTCCAGATATACCTGATCTCATTAGAAAAAATGAGTCATCATCATTTTATAGCTTTGGTCCTTCTGGAGCTCTAATGCCAGATCAAGTGAATACAGATATGCAGGCCATAAAAGATAATTACATTTCTATCTCCATTCTTGACTATAACTTAACCGCAACGGACTCTGATTGGCAGATTTTTGAAACTGCATTTACTGATGCGTAGTTCAGGTTTTACTTCCACAAGAGCTCAAGAGCAGATGATTCAGCTGATGCTGGAGATGGGAATTAAAGACTTTCGTGTTCTAGATGCAATGAGTCAGGTACCAAGGCATATTTTTGTAGAAGAAGCTTGGCGGAGTCGTGCCTATGAAAATAGATCTATCACCATTGGCTATAATCAAACTATTTCCCAGCCATACATAGTGGCAAAGATGACAGAGCATCTTATAAGCCATACCAGTAAGAGGGGCAGGGTAATGAATAAAATTCTTGAAATTGGATCAGGGTGTGGATACCAATCTGCAGTATTGTCTTATTTTGCTGATGAGATTTGTGCAATGGAAAGAATTAAACCTTTGGTAATAAAATCCAGAGAAAATCTTAGGGAGCTTAGGATAAGAAATATACATATTAGGCATGCAGATGGTTTTGAGGGATGGGATGAAAATATAAAATTTGATGGAATTATCTGTGCAGCTGCGCCTCGAGAGTATCCTAAAGAGCTACTAGAATTGCTGGAAATTAATGGAAAATTAGTTATCCCAGTTGGCTTAAAGGGACATCAAAAACTTTATGTTATTACCAAAACAAGTGAAACCGAGCATGAAGAAGTTATTCATGAGGATGTCGCATTTGTTCCTATGCTTCCTGGCACCTCAAAGGGAGCTATCTAAATATGTCTCAGCAAATTAAATATGCCATTGCTGGCTTTTGCATGGGTCTTGCCGAGCTCATTCCAGGGGTTTCTGGTTCTACCATTGCGGTGGTATTTAAAATTTATAAAAATTTAATGTCTATTTTTAGTGAGCTGAAATGGAGTAATGTATCTTTAAATATTTCTCAGCTTTCTCAAAGCTTTCAGCTCAAGTTATTCTTTCCATTAATAGGGTCGATGCTGTTTTCCATTATTTTATTCTCTAAAGCCATAGATTATTTAATACAAAGCTATGAAGAGGTTTTTTTTGATGTACTGGGATGGCTTATGATTATTCTCTCGATTCAGGTTGCCAATTTCTTTATCTCAGCATTTGAAAAACCTTCATTGCTTGTTTTTGCATTTCTAGGAATAGGAATAGGATTTTTTTTGAATGGGCTCGCTATAGATTTTGAGGTACCAGGTACTTTGTATTTATTTGTATGTGGATTATTGGCATTCTCATTTTTTTTAATTCCAGGCATATCCGGAAGTGCAATTCTTGTAGTTTTAGGTGTCTATGGATTGGTCATCCAATCCATTTCTCAGCTTAGTTTGGAGATACTACTTCCTTTTGGGTTGGGTTGCCTCGTCTCTTTATTGCTTTTGCCGAAGTTCATTCTAGCTGCTTATCTAAAATATGAAGACAAGCTATTATTTCTTTTTGCTGGTTTAATATTTATATCAGGATACTCATTAATCTAATGAAATTTTCTGTACTTTATTTGATTGCAATTCTTTTGATCGGTGGATGCAGCTCATTAGAAAGTGTTACATCAAATTTTTTAGCAAAGATACCACAAAGCTCAAAAGAGTCTTATGTAGTCCAATCCGGCGATTCCATTTGGTCGATTGCTTTGCAATATAATCAAGATCCAAAAATAATCATTAACAACAACAACCTCTTAAAACCTTTTACAATTTTTCCAGGGCAAAAAATATATTTAGATGCTGACTCTGCTAGCAAGGCTGTTGTAAGTTCTGAGCAAATAATTGTTTGGCACAGCCCAGTTAACACAAACAAGAAACCAGTTTCTCAGGGATCTTATTGGCTTATGTATAAAACAGAAAAAGGGAATCCAATTTCTTCCATACAAGAAGGCAGGGTGGTGATTGCTGGACCTGATATTCCAGGGTATGGGAACCTTGTAATGATCTCTCATCCAAATGGATTCTTAAGTCTTTATGCTCATTGCAAAGACATCTTTGTTGAAAAAGGCGATGTTATTTCCAGAGGAACGATCATTGCTAATGTTGGCAGCTCTGAGGCCTCATCTCCAATGCTTAGGTTTCAGCTACGAAAAAATGGATCTCCGGTTAAGACCTCTGGTATAAAGTTTTAATTAACCTATTTTTCCAGCAAGTGTATCTTTTCTTTAATGCTAGCGTATTCATCTGCCTCAGGTAGCTGATCTTTCTCTTCTGTAATATTTGGCCAAACTTCACTTAATTCAGCATTAATTTCAATGAAAGGAATCTGATTATCGGGCAGCTCATCTTCTGAAAAAATAGCATCAACCGGGCACTCTGGTTCGCATAATGCACAGTCGATACATTCTTCTGGATGAATGACTAAAAAATTTGGACCTTCATAAAAACAATCAACAGGGCAGACTTCTACACAGTCTGTATGCTTACATTTAATGCAGGATTCTGTAACGATAAATGCCATGAAGCAAAATTAGTGATGAATTAAATAAGATTTTAGCAATGACTCGTGAACAAGTCAGCATGAATCTGATAATATTTAATTTACATTTCTGTATTTTGTAATATACTGTACATATATACAGTAAGGAGTAAGTTATGTCAGATAAAGATAAAAACCTAACAGAGACGCTTTCACAGATAGAAAAGCAATTTGGAAAAGGGACAGTAATGAAGATGGGCGATCGTGAAATAGTTGATATGCCTTGTGTATCCACCGGTTCAATCGGCTTAGATATTGCGCTTGGAATTGGGGGCTTACCTCAAGGGCGAGTTATAGAAATTTTTGGTCCTGAGTCATCAGGGAAGACCACATTAACTCTTCAGGCTATTGCAGAGTGTCAAAAAGCTGGTGGTACGGCAGCATTTATAGATGCCGAGCATGCGCTAGACCCTAATTACGCTTCAAAGCTTGGAGTGAATGTTGATGAACTTCTTCTTTCGCAACCAGATACTGGCGAACAAGCTCTTGAAGTTACTGACATGTTAGTTAAATCAGGAAGTGTTGATTTAATAGTTATAGATTCAGTGGCTGCTTTAACTCCAAGAGCTGAGATTGAAGGAGACATGGGCGATCATCATATGGGTTTGCAGGCGAGATTAATGTCTCAGGCACTTAGAAAAATTACAGGCAATATTCAAAGATCCAATTGCATGGTAATTTTTATTAATCAAATTAGAATGAAAATTGGAGTCATCTTTGGTAATCCAGAGACAACTACTGGCGGTAATGCATTAAAATTTTATTCATCAGTTCGATTGGATATTCGTCGAATAGGAGCAGTTAAAGAGGGCGAAGAGGTCGTGGGAAATGAGACTCGAGTTAAGGTTGTTAAAAATAAGGTCTCGCCACCATTCAAGCAAGCAGAATTTCAAATTATGTACGGTGAGGGCATTAATGTTGAAGGCGAGATTCTAGAGTTTGGCCAGAAGCTAGAGTTAATTGAAAAATCTGGATCTTGGTATAGCCATAATGGAGAGAAAATTGGTCAAGGGAAGGTAAACGCAAGTAAGTATCTTAAAGAGAATCCAAAGATTCGTGATAGCTTAATGAAAGAAATTAAGACTGCTTACATACCCTCCATTAACAAGTCGGCTAAAAAGTAACATTCACTTTATTGCTAAGTAAGGTAAAAATTGATTAAGATACTCTCTCTATTATAGGAGAGAGTAATGTCAAATAATGCATACATAGTTTCAGCTGTTAGAACACCTGGTGGAAAAAAAAATGGAAGTCTAAGCCTGTGGCATCCAGCAGATTTGGGAGCAAAAGTTCTTGATGAGCTCGTATTGCAAACAGGTATTGATCCAGCCCTCATTGATGATGTTATTTTTGGTTGCGTTGATCAGGTTGGAGCTCAATCCGGAAATGTAGCTAGAAATGCTATTTTAGCTTCTAGCCTACCAGAATCGGTTCCAGGCACATCTGTAGATAGGCAGTGCGGTTCTTCTCAACAAGCAATACATTTTGCAATCCAAGCAGTCATGTCAGGGACCCAAGATGTTGTTATTGGTGGAGGCGTAGAAATCATGTCAATGGTTCCAATTGGTGCTAGCATTAAAGATGGCTATGAGGCTGGTCACGGTCTTCCATTTGATAACGAGGGTATGAAAACTAGATATCCTGGCATCTTCTTCTCTCAATTCACTGGTGCCGAGCTTATGGCTGAGAAATGGAATCTTTCCCGTCAAGATTTAGACAATTTTGCACTAAGCAGTCATCAAAAAGCCATGCTTGCAGTTGAGGGAAAATATTTTGATAGAGAGATTCTTCCAATACAGGCAAAAAATGCAGAAGGTAAATCAGATATGATCTTTGTGGATGAAGGTATTCGATATGATGCTAGCTTCGAAGCCCTGGCTGGACTTAAGACAGTTACTGAAGGTGGTGTTATTACTGCTGGTAACGCAAGTCAAATTACTGATGGCGCTGCAGCTGTAATGGTCTGCAATGATGCCGGTCTTAAGAAAATTAAAACTGATCCTAGGGCGAGAATTGTTGCTATTAGTGTGGTGGGCGATGATCCTATCATGATGTTAGGTGGGCCAATTCCTGCGTCGCACAAAGTCCTTAAAGCAGCTGGGCTAAATATTGATGATATAGATTTATATGAGGTTAATGAGGCGTTTGCTCCAGTTCCTCTATCATGGGCAATTGAACTTAAAGCAGATAAAGAAAAATTAAATGTTAATGGTGGCGCTATGGCTTTAGGTCATCCTCTAGGAGCAACCGGAGCTAAACTGATGACTACACTGCTGCATGAACTCGAAAGAAGAGATGCTAAATTTGGGCTTCAAGCAATCTGTGAAGGTGGTGGAACAGCAAATGCTACGATAATTGAGAGAATCTAATTATTGATTTTTGAAATGCTCAAAGATTGTGGTAATTTCAGTGATATTGTTTGTTGAGCTTTGACCATTCCTATGCTTTAGCTCAACTTCCCCTGACTCTACAAACTTATTCCCTATAATTATATTTACTGGTATGCCAATTAATTCAGCATCTTTCATCTTGGTACCATATCCGTCTTTTCTATCATCTACGATTACTTCATAGCCCATAGATTGCAATTGCTCACTTAAGTTGTTTGCAGCGTCAGCAATTTTTGGCTCCTTGGTATAACCAATAGCAACAATATTTACTTCATATGGTGCAATTGATTCTGGCCATAAGATCCCTTTGCCATCGTTATTTTGTTCAATTGCGGCAGCAACAATTCGCGAAACTCCAATCCCGTAACAACCCATAAACAGATCAACAGCTCTGCCTTCTTGATTTAATACATTAACTTTCATTAACTCTGTATAGATTTTTCCTAGCTGAAAGATATGACCAACTTCAATTCCTTTTTTAATCTCAATAACACCATTTCCATCAGGAGATGGCTTACCTTCTAGAGTGCTTATATCTTCTCCCTCACTCAGCAATAGCTCTGTATTTATTGCAAATTCAGATGCATCACTAATAGCTATAGTATCTTCACCATTTTCTGCCAATACATGAAATTCTTCTGAGGCATCTCCACCAATTGCACCAGAATCCGCCTTTACTATTTTATATTCTAGGCCAATTCTTTCGAGAATTTTTTTATAGGTATTTCTCATTAGAAGGTACGTTTCTTGTAATGAAGCCTCATCAATATTAAAACTATATGAATCTTTCATTAAAAATTCTCTGCCTCTCATTACGCCATACCTTGGTCGAATTTCATCTCTAAATTTTGTTTGAATTTGATAGATATTCAAAGGAAGCTCTTTATAGCTCTTTACATTATTTCTTACTAAGTCTGTGATGACCTCTTCATGAGTAGGGCCCAAGCAGAAATCTCTATCATGCCTATCCTTAATTCTTAATAATTCTGGTCCCATTTTCTCCCAGCGCTTTGTCTCTTCCCATAATTCTTTTGGATGCACCATAGGCATCAAGACCTCCTGTGCTCCAGATTGATCCATCTCTTCTCGTACAATATTCTCTATTTTACGAAGAACCTTTAATCCCAATGGAAGCCAAGTGTATATTCCCGAGGAGACCTTCCTGATCATCCCGGCTCTAAGCATTAGTTGATGGCTAATTACTTCTGCATCTTGAGGTGAATCTTTTAAAGTTGGTATGAAAATCTTTGACCAAAACATTTTTTATATTTGAATATTCATTTAGTTTATAATTTTATATTTTTTTAGACACTTATGCCGATTTATGACTACAAATGCTCTAATTGCGGGCATCAATTTGAATTAATTCAGAAATTTTCTGATCAGCCTGCTGAAATTTGCCCTCAATGCAGTAAAAAATCTGTTCAGAAATTAGTATCAGCTCCTTCCTTTAGGTTGAAGGGCGGCGGCTGGTATGAAACAGATTTTAAAACTGGTGCTAAAAAGAATATAGTAGATGCTAAAGATGATAAGGCTAGCAAACCAAAAGAAACAAAAAAAATTACAGATACATCTCCGAGCTCTGGCACGGAAAAATAAATTTTAAAAAGGAAGTTAAAAAATGCGATCACACTACTGCGGGGATATTCAAAGTTCAGATATTGGTGCAGAGGTTGAGATTTCAGGCTGGGTTCACAAAAGAAGAGATCATGGCGGTGTTATTTTTTTAGACATCAGAGATCTACATGGAATAGTGCAGGTAGTTTTTAATCCAGAATCTAAAGATACATTTGACCTTGCAGATTCATGCAGAAGTGAGTTCGTTATAAATATTAAAGGCTTAGTAAGGGCAAGGATTGAAGGAGCGATCAATCCAAAGATGGCAACAGGTGAAATTGAGATTGAAGCCCAGAGCTTGATCATTTACTCCAAAGCATTAACGCCTAAGTTTCCTTTAGATGATTATCAAGAGGTTAATGAAGATGTTAGATTAAAAAATAGATTTCTTGATTTAAGAAGGCCTGATATTAATGATAGATTGATTAAAAGATCACAAATTACTTCAAAAATTAGATCTGTTTTAGAGTTAAATAATTTTCATGAGATCGAAACTCCAATCTTAACAAGAGCGACGCCAGAAGGCGCTCGTGATTATTTAGTGCCTAGCAGAGTCCACCCAGGTGAATTCTTTGCTTTACCTCAATCACCTCAACTATTTAAACAACTTTTAATGATAGGTGGTCTGGATAAGTATTATCAAATTGCTAAATGCTTTAGAGATGAGGATCTGCGAGCAGACAGACAGCCTGAATTTACACAAGTCGATATAGAGGCTTCATTTGTTACAACTGAAGATATTATAAATTTGGGAGAGGATCTCATCACCTCTCTGTTGGCTGAATTCACAAACTATGAACCAATCAAAGTCCCTCGCATTAAATATAAAGATGCTATTACTAAATATGGTTGCGATAAACCAGATCTTAGAATTCCATTGGAGCTCGAAGATATTTCTGAGCTTATGAAAAATGAGGAGTTTAAAGTATTTTCCGGACCGGCAAATGACTCGAAGGCAAGAGTGGTTGCGCTTCGTGTTCCAGGAGCAGCCGAACTTACCAGAAAGAAAATTGATGAATATACTGATTTTGTAGGAAAGTTAGGCGCAAAGGGATTAGCGTATATTAAGGTGGTAGCCTTGGAAGAAGAAAATGGTCTCCAATCCCCAATTTTAAAATTTCTTGATCAAGCAACCATTAACTCAGTAACTACTGCCCTCAAAGTTGAAAACGGTGACATGATTTTCTTTGGTGCGGGTAATGCCAATGTAGTTAATTTATCTATGAGCTCCCTTATAAAAAAACTAGCCGATGATCTAGATCTTTATGAGTCTGAATGGGCGCCTTGCTGGATCGTTGACTTTCCTATGTTCGAAAGAACCAAGGAAAATAAATTAACTTCTTTACATCACCCCTTTACGCTACCTGTTGTAACTATTGACGAACTTGCTAATAACCCAGATGAGGCGCTGGCATGTGCCTATGATTTTGTGTTGAACGGATATGAGTTAGGCGGAGGTTCTTTAAGGGTCCATGATCCAGTAATGCAGAGTGAAATATTTAAGATACTCGGAATCTCGTCAGAGGAGGCAGACGAAAAATTTGGGTTTTTATTATCTGCCCTATCTTCTGGTTGCCCGCCGCATGGAGGCATTGCCTTTGGATTAGATAGAATAGTTATGCTCCTGACAGGCACTACCAATATTAGAGACGTGATAGCATTCCCCAAAACACAAAGTGCCTCTTGCTTGCTAACAAATGCTCCTGGAGAGGTTACTTCAGCTCAATTAGAAGAGTTACATGTGCAATCAACGGTTGAGAAGGAATAGATTATGGCAGGACATTCAAAATGGGCCAATATTAAACATCGCAAGGCTAGACAGGATGCCTCTAGAGGCAAGATTTGGACAAAAGTAATAAGAGAAATTACAGTTGCTGCAAAAGGCGGCCCTGATCCAGATGATAATCCCAGGTTAAGATTAGCATTAGATAAAGCAAATGCTTCTAATATGCCGAAAGATACCATTAAACGAGCAATACAAAAAGGCTCAGGCACTGGAGAAATGGGCATAATTGAAGAGCTTGTTTTTGAAGGGTATGGGCCCAATGGAGTTGCTATTCTAGTTGAGACTATGACTGATAATAGAAATAGAACAGTAGCCGATGTGCGCCATGCTTTTTCTAAGTTTGGAGGGAATATGGGAACTGATGGTTCCGTAGCATATTTATTTAATAAACTTGGTGTAATTCATATTACGAAATCTTATGAAGAAGACTTTATTATGGAGGTAGCGTTAGAGGCTGGAGCAGAAGACTTTGTAGTTACTGACGACTACTTTGAAATTATTACCACCCCAATTAACCTTTCTGATGTAGCTGCAGCTTTGCAAGAACAAGATATTGACACTTTAAATGCTGAAACAACCATGAGAGCAGAAACATTAGTTCACCTTGATCAAGAAGCATCAGAAAAAGTTCTAAAAATCATGAATTTTATGGATGATCTAGATGACGTCCAAGAGGTTCACACAAATGCTGAATTCCCAGATGATTTTATTGATGAAGAGGCATAGTCTTGGCAATTAACTCAAGAACAAAAGGGGCTAATTTTGAAAGAGAAATTGGTAACTTGCTGGTACAAGAGCTTAATCTAACCCAGCCTGTAAAAAGGATTTTAGAGCAAACAAGAACAAAGGAATTGCCTGATCTTAAATTAGGGCGCTGGTGCATTGAATGTAAGAGGTATGGTGATGGTGCTGAGCCATCAGCAGAATGGTGGGATCAAGTTTTAGCTGCAACTCCTCCTGGAGAATTCCCAGCATTAATTTATAAATTTAATCGTAGACCAATCAAAGTTAGAATTTTAGCGGGTACATTGGTCCCAGAGCTAGATTTTTCTCCAATGACCATTGATCTGATGTGGGAAGATTATATTGAAATTCTTCGCTACCTTTTTCAAGTAGATATTGAGCAACATGAAGCCTCTATTCAAGTGTAACGACTTTATTTGTAAGATTTTTGTTGAGGACACAGATTTTCAGGGTGTGGTTTATCATGCCAATTATCTTAAGTACTTTGAAAGATCTAGATCTCAATTTCTAGCAGATCATCACTTCTCTCAGACTGATGCATTGCTTAACATGGAATCATATGTAGTTAAAAAAATAGATCTAGAATTTTGCACGCCTGCAAAACTTGAGGATACATTAATTATAAAAACTAATGCAGTGCTTGCAAGCAAGGCTCGAATACAATTTATACAGTCAGCGATTAATCAAAAAAATGATACACTCATTTGCAAGGGACTGGTTGAGGTTTGTTACTTTGATAGCATCAAAAATAAACCAAAAGCTTTTCCTGATAGCTTATTAGCTCTCTTTAGGTAATACATATGGAAAACTTTTCAATCATAGATTTATTTCTTCAAGCCAGTCTTATTGTCCAGTTGGTTATGATTGTATTGCTAGTGGTTTCAGTCTTATCCTGGATTGTAATTTTTGAGAGATATTTTAATTTAAATAAAATCAAAGCAGCTAATAGGGCATTCGAAGATCAATTTTGGTCCGGTGAAGACTTAAATGAGTTATTTGAGATTGTTAAAAATATTCCTCGGGATGAATTGACTGGATCAAGAAATGTTTTTAAGCATGGCTTCAGTGAATTTTTGAGATTGGCGGACGGTCAAAAAATTTCTATTGAAGATTTGGAGAGTGTCAATCGCGCCATAAGAGTTTCGTTGGCAAGAGAAGAAGATTCTTTGATGAGGCACTTACCCTTTTTGGCAAATGTTGGTTCTGTTAGCCCATATGTAGGGTTATTTGGAACAGTCTGGGGAATAATAAATTCATTTCAAGGTCTTTCCGATGCAACTCAAGCAACTATCAATGCTGTAGCTCCTGGTATTTCTGAGGCGCTAGTTGCAACTGCATTAGGATTATTTGCTGCAATTCCAGCAGTCGTTGCATACAATCGTTTTGCTTCTGAATCTGACTCTCAACTTCAGCAATCTTCAATATTCGGCGAAGAACTTGCCAGCATACTTTATAGACAAACTGTTAAAGAAAAAAATTGATTTACCGAATTGGCAAGAGAAAAAAGCTCAATGCAGAAATTAATGTAGTTCCATACATTGATGTGATGCTAGTATTGCTCATAATTTTTATGGTTTTATCTCCTCTGCTTATTCAGGGTATCGAGGTAAATTTACCTAAAACAGACACTACTAAAATGTCTATTTCTAGTGAGCCCTTAGTGATTTCTATAGATGCAAAGGGGGAATACTTTCTTAATTTAGGTGAGGAACAGTTACCGATTTCATTAATGGAGCTAAAGAGCAAAGCTAAGATCATTTATGAGGCTAACCCAGACATTGAAATTGTATTTAAGAGTGATGCAAAGGTACCATTTGATTTTGTTGCAAAGGGAATGGCTAGCATTCAAAGTTTAGGAATACAGAAAATTGGCATTGTGACTTCAGGGTATGACAGCTAATTTAAGGTATCTTAATGCTTCTTTTTTTTCATTTTGCTTTCATGCAATAATTTTTCTATATTTGTATGGGACGTTTAATAGTCACTCATCACAAAATCTGTTAATTTCAAAACCATTGCAAGTGGAGCTCAAGTTTGAATCTGAGATTAAGTCAGCTAAGCAAGAGACTGTGAATCCTAAATCCCTTGAAAGCCTTCAGATACAACAAAAAGCCACCCAAGCCGTTGCATTGGAATCAAGCGAATTAAAGCCAGTAATTCAAGAAAGTATCCTTTATTCCAATCTATCAGACTTATTAGAACAAGAAGAAAGTATCATTTTGTCTCAGGAGCAGGAGCAAATATTTTTTTATAGTCAAAAAATTATTAAAACCATAGAGAATGCTTGGATGAAACCAAGAAACATTCCTGAGGGCCTAGTGGCTAATTTAAGACTGAATATTCAATCAACTGGCCGTATCTCTAAGGTGTATCTTATAAAAAGTAGTGGCAACATTCGGTTTGATAACTCTGCACTGCAAGCCGTTCGGAGGGTGGAAACTCTAAATTTTTTTAACGAAATACCGTCCTCACTTTATAAAAAAGAGTTCCAGAAAATAGCAGTTAGCTTCAAACCATCATGAAAAAAATATTTCTTTTTACATTATCTATTTTACCTTTATTTTGCGCCAGCGAACTTTTTCTAGAAATAACCAAGGGCTCGGAGGATCCATTTAAAGTGGCCATGATTCCTTTTGCTGGAAATGCAAGCGTATCTAAACAATTAAATAAAGTTATCCGCAATGATTTAAGTAGAACAGGGGAATTTTCTTTGCTTGATGAGCGTCTCTTACTGCCGCTTGAAATAGAAAATGAGGAGATTAACTACCAAGATTGGAGGTTGCTTGGAATGGATTATCTGGTCGCAGGCAATATTGTTAAAGAAAAGAGCTCTATTGATGTGAGTTATGAGATTTATGACATACAGAAAAAAAGAAAAATTCGAAGCTCCAAAGTATTTGGATTGCCGAATCAACTTCGGCAGCTTGCTCATTACACTAGCGACGGCATATATGAATCAATTGCAGGAATCAAAGGTATTGCCTCAACTAAGCTGCTTTACGTGAATGAAATTAAATCAGAGGATATTAAATCTAGATATCGTTTAATGTTAGCCGATTCAGATGGCGCTAATGAAAAGACTCTCTTAAGCAGCTCAGAGCCAATTATCTCTCCATCGTGGTCTCCAGATGGTAAAAAAGTTGCTTATGTATCATTCGAAACAGGCTTAGCTAAAGTTTATATTCAAAATATTGCTTCTGGAAAAAGGGAATCTGTTCTTTCCAAAAATACTCAAATTAGCTCTCCATCTTGGTCTCCAGATGGTAAGTACTTATCTTTAACTATCTATCAAGATGGGAATGCTGAGATATATATTCTGCGATTGAGGGATAAAACATTAACTCGGATGACTAATCAATTTGCAATTGATACAGAGTCCTCATGGTCACCAAAGGGCAATAAAATACTTTTTACAAGCGGTAGATCAGGATCTCCTCAAATCTATGAATTAGATTTAAGAAGATTGAATTCCAAAGCTAAAAGAATTTCATTTGAAGGTAGTTACAACGCCAAGGCTAGCTATCTACCGAATGAGGAAGGAATAATCTTTGTTCATCGCTCAACAGATGGCTTATTCCATATAGCGCTTAAATATAAAAAAGAAAACTTTATCAGAATATTAACTGAAGCAAAAATGGACGAATCTCCGAGTGTTGCTCCTAACGGTAATATGGTAATCTATGGAATAACTGAAGGAGATCAAAGCATGCTTGCAGGCTTTAGCTTGAGCGGCGCAACTTTTAAGTTGCCAGCATCTCAAGGAGAAGTTAGAGAGCCGGCTTGGTCAAATTTTTTAAGATAAAAATACTTGGATAATATTATGATACATAAACCTTTCAATACTGTTTTTGCCTCTTTGGCATTAATTCTTTTTTCAGCATGTAGCTCTGTGCAAGTAACAGAGGAATCTATTTCAAATCAAGCGGTAGCTGGGGTTACAGTTTCTTCGAAGTCTACTGCAACTCAAGCTATTTTAGCTAATGCTGTTGTCTACTTTGAATATGATCAATTCACTCTGACGAATAAATCAATTCAGGCTTTAAAGGGTGTTGTAGAGCTGATGAATAAAAACAATAAAATTACTTTATCACTTGAAGGCCATGCTGATGAAAGAGGTACAAGAGAATATAATTTAGCACTAGGCCAACGTCGATCCGAATCAGTCGCAAATTATCTGATTGCAAATGGTATCAAGCGAAGTCAACTTTCTGTAAAAAGCTATGGAGAGGAGCGACCCCTATCCTTAGGTTCTAATGATTCAGCTTGGTCAAAAAATAGAAGAGTAGAAATTAGATAGTTTAAATTCTCATGAAACTCTTTTTTGCTGTTTTGCTATCGACTCCTTTGTTTATAGAATCACAGGAGATTGATGCTGGAGATATTTTATTTTTAAAAGTGCAAGAGTTAGAAGGTGAAATTTCTGCTCTTAGAAGTGAGCTTGAATCACAGGCATATCTGATCGATAAGCTTTTAAATGAAAATCAAAGCAAGGTTGAAACAAATAATACTGCGGACACTCAAGCTCAAGTCGTTGAAAATTCATTTAGATTTGAAGGCATCAATGATGGACAAAGCATAGATGAGGTCTATGAGCAGGCTATTTTTCAGCTCAATAATAAGAATTTTGACAATGCGAAAAAGTCTTTTGCGTATCTTGTAGATAATTTTAGTGATGAGGAAAAAATTCCTCTGAGCTTATTTTGGCTCGGAGAGATTTCATTGTTGGAATCTGACCTTGAGCAAAGTGAAACTTTCTTCCAGTTACTCGCAGTAAACCATCCAGAACACTGGAGATCTCCCCTGGCTCATAAGAAAATAGGTGATATCTTGATGATGTCTGGCGAGTCAGGTGCCGCGAAGATTAAATACCAATTTGTTGTTCAAACTTATCCCAATAATGCAGCTTCTTCTTTAGCCTTGCAGTTATTGGAAAATATGGAATAATCACCTTTTTTTTATGAAATCCTTTCTTGGGTCGCTAGCTCAGCTGGTAGAGCAGTTCGCTTTTAACGAATTGG
>Ga0208947_1000224_pt1 | contig 30383 bp, 41 predicted proteins | sample AOAMet1_04_M0_20_2_FD_188226 | JGI IMG/M metagenome (GOLD analysis project Ga0208947, IMG submission 188226) | Ammonia-oxidizing marine microbial communities from Monterey Bay, California, USA - CAN11_04_M0_20 (SPAdes) | ecosystem: Environmental > Aquatic > Marine > Intertidal zone | place... | reverse complement strand
TCAATTTTTCTTCCATGCGCAACTTTTTCATGTCTTTTTAATCTCTCTGCATCATGCAAATCTGATCCACATTTCTTACATTTTGTGGTACTATCTTCTGTTTTTGTAAAAAGTTTCAACGCATATTATAGTCATTAGATCTTAAAATGATTTTCCTTTTTTCCATTAGGGCCATTATGATGTTGTTTATTTTATGTATGATATTAAAACAAATATGGATCTAAGTAAGGTCGTAAAAATTGGAATAATATCTGGAATCTCAATAATTAGCATTATTGCAATAACAAACATACTTTTTCCTTCAAATACAATAAATTTACATGAGCAAGCATGTATGAGTCTTGCAAATCAGATGATCGAAAATATGGAGGAATCTAATTTTGATACTGAAAAATTTGCAAAAATAAACGATTTGTTGTTTTCAAGAATGACTAATGAACAATGTACTGATACTGCAGGTTGGAAAAAAATTGTGAGCTACAGTCCTGAAAATTAATTTGGTTTAAATTGTTCTGGCATCATTTCTAAAATTGTTTTATGAGATGGCTGTCTTTCTAATTTCTGACAAATTTTATAGACACAATCTCCTATCATTGATGATGTCACATCTCTAACTTCATATTTTTCAAAAATTTCATCATCTGACATATTTTCCATCTGAGAATTAATGTTAAATGCAATTTCTAGTACAACTGGTTTCAATTTCGCTTCATAATCTTGCTGTAAAACTTCAATTTCTTCTTCGAGTCTGTTTGCTATTTCTTCATTAGTTGTAGTCTTTTTTTCTAATTCTAGTTTTCTTAATTTTTTAACAGTCTTTCCGCTATGGTAATCAAAACTAATGATTAATTCTTTTATCACACTGACTAACTTGGGAGTTTAGGATATAAGGTATATGAAATAATGAGTACCATGCAAGTAAATGAAATTTTTAAATCAATTCAAGGGGAAGGACCAAATTTTGGTAAGCCTGCAATTTTTCTAAGAACTGCTCAGTGTAATTTGAAATGTACCTGGTGTGATACAAAATATACATGGGATTGGGAAAATTATGATTTTCAAAAAGAAGTAAATGAAATGACAATTGATGAGATTAAAGGTGCTATATTAGATCTTGAAATTAATCATCTGGTAATTACTGGTGGTGAACCATTGCTTCAACAAGATGATCTGGCCGATTTACTATCTTTTCTAAAACCTAATTTCTACGTGGAAATTGAAACTAATTGTACAATCTTGCCAAACAAAATGCTGACAGATTTAGTTGATCAATGGAATGTATCTCCAAAAACTGAAAACTCTGGAAATCCGTTGGAACTTTATGAAAATAATGAATGCTATTACTTTTTTGCAAATCAGGAAAATTGTTTTTTCAAATATGTCGTAGAAAACGAAGCCGATATCCCTGAAATCAAAAAATTTGTTACAAAGTACAAAATTCCTGAAAAAAGAGTACAATTGATGACTCAGGCTTCAACAAAAGAAGAAATACGTATACGAGAAAAATCAATTTCTGAGTTGGCAAAATCTAACAACTTTGCATTCTCCCCACGACTTCATGTTGCAATGTGGGGTTCACAACGTGGAAAATGATTATAACCCGAGAAAATTAGAATTTTGAACATGGCGAAAATAAAAACAGGAGATCTTGTAATGTTTTTTTATAACGATTCAAAAAAGTGGCTACTGAAAATTACTAAAAAAGAACAATTTCACTCGCACATTGGAGTTATCAAACATGCTGATGCGATAGGAAAAGAATTTGGGAGTAGATTAACTACAAACAAGGACAAATACGTTTACTTGTTAAAACCTACAATCCATGATCATGTAATGAAAATGCAACATAGTACACAAATTGTTTATCCAAAAGATTTTGGATATATTGCAGCAAGAATGGGGGTTCAATCTGGTCAAAAAATACTTGAAATTGGAACTGGAAGTGGCTCGTTAACTACTTTTCTTGCTAGCATTGTAAATCCTCGCGGACATGTCTACACCTTTGATGTTGAACCAAAATTCATGGAAATTGCAGAAAAAAATATCAAAAAGGCTGGAATGTCAAAATATGTCACTATGCATGAAATGAATCTAAAAAAATCTAAAAAAATGCCTTTAGAAGAAATGGATTTAGCTATAATTGATCTTGGTGATCCATGGGAGGTATTACCACAAGTTAGAAAAATGCTCAAAAGTAGTGGAAGTGTAGTTGCAATCTGCCCAACGATGAATCAACTTGAAAAATTATCTGCCGCTTTTGTAGAAAATGAGTTTACTGATATAGAATGTACTGAACATATACTTCGTCATATTGAAGCTAGAGAAGGAAAAACTAGACATTCGTATAGAGGAATTGGTCATACAACATATCTTGCAATAGCAAGAAAAGTCCACTTTAATAAGAAAAGAATAAAGAAAAAGTGAATTAATTGACTCTAGATACGTTAACTAAAGAAATTGTAGAAAAATTCATTCCTTCTCGTGAAAATAATTCTAAAAAAGGTGATAATGGTAAAGTCTTGATAGTTGGTGGAAGTTACATCTATCATGGTGCGCCAGTGCTTTCATCGCTTGCTGCCTTACGTTCTGGGAGTGATCTTGTATACACGTGTGTTCCAAAAATCAATGCATTTTCAACACGTTCGATTTCACCTGATTTGATAGTTATCCCGATGGCCGATTCGAAACTTACTCGTGGAACTGTTAACAAAATGTTAGGGCAAGTTCCTGTTGATATTGATTCAACTGCTATTGGAATGGGACTTGCAATACAAGATATTGAGGCAATAAAACTACTTGTAAAATCTCTACTTGATAGAAATGTACGTGTTTTATTAGATGCTAGTTCTTTAGTAAAAGAAATACTTCCAATAATTGAAGGACAAAATGTTATTGTTACCCCTCATTCAGGTGAATTTAAAAGAATTTTTGGCGAACCTGTTGAAAATGAAATCAACCCTCGAATTTCTTTATGTGAAAAATTTGCGAAAAAACATTCAATCACAATATTGCTAAAAGGACAAGAAGATATAATCACAAATGGTGACGTTACCTACACAAATTCTACATTAACTCCATGTATGACCGTTGGAGGTACGGGTGATGTTCTATCTGGATTAACTGCTGGATTTTTATCTAGAAATAAAAATATGATTGAATCTGGAAGTGCTGCAATCTTTGTTAATGGTATGGCAGGACAAATACTTCAAAAAGAATTTGGTAATCATATTCTTGCAAGTGATCTTCTATCCACATTGCCTAAAGTGTTAAACTCATTTAATAATTAAAAAAATGAATTATGAAAAAGCATTAAAATTCATAGACAAAAATAAAGATTCTCTTCTTAAAGATCTACAAACATTGATCCATCAACCAAGTATTTCTGCAAAAAACGAAGGAATTGAAGAATGTAGTATTCTTGTATCTAAAATTTTAAAAAAATCTGGTATAAAATCTGAAATTTTACGATTAGGAAAGAATGCAGCACCTCTTGTATATGGGGAAGTAAAATCAAAAAATAATCCAAATACTACGTTGTTATTTTATAATCATTATGATGTACAACCTGTTGAACCCTTAGACTTATGGGATGATCCACCTTTTAGTGGTAAAATAATTGGAAACAAAATTTTTGGTCGTGGGGCATCCGATGACAAAGGTGAATTAATCACTAGAATCAAAGCTGTTGAATCGTATCTGAAAACATACGGTGATGTTCCATGTAACATAAAATTTGTAATTGAAGGTGAAGAAGAAAATGGAAGTGAAAACATTGAACGTTATTTAAAAAAATACAAAAAGAAATTTGAATGTGATGGTGTTGTATGGGAGTTTGGCTATGTTGATCAAAAAAATCGACCAATTATTGGGTTAGGAATGAAAGGTCTACTATACGTAGAATTAATTGCAAAAGAATCTGTAAGAGATGTTCATTCTAGTTTTGCAGTAATTATCAAAAATCCTGCATGGAAACTAGTTCAGGCATTAAATACAATGCGTGATGAAAATGGAAAAGTGTTGATCAAAGGTTGGTATGATGATATTATGCCATTATCAAAAAATGATATTAATCTAATCCAAAAAGAGCCATTTGATGCTAAAGGCTTCAAAAAAGAATATGGTGTGAAAAGTTTTGTCGGTAACAAAAATGCTTTTGCTGCAAAGAAATCTTTGGTATCTGGGGTAACATGTAACATTGCAGGTATAAACTCTGGTTATATTGGCGATGGTGCAAAGACAGTTCTTCCAGGAAGTGCAAAAGTGAAGATTGACTTTAGATTAGTTCCAAACATGGATCCAAAAAAATTAATAAAATTACTAGCAAAACATCTACGTGTAAATGGGTTTAACGATATATCGATCAATGTTTTAAATGCAGAAGCAGCTGCAAGAACAAATCCAAATGAAAAAATTGTTACAACTGTTTGTCAAAGCACAAAAAAAATTTTTGGCGACTATGTTTTGAACATTTCTAATGCGGGAACTGGACCAATGCATGCATTTACAAACATTTTATCAGTTCCTTGTATCTCTGTAGGTGCTTCATACATTTTTTGTAGAATGCATTCTCCAAACGAATTTGCAAAAATCGATCTACTAAATAAAACTACTAAGAACATTTGTTTGTTAATAGAAAATTTTTCACGATCATAATTTGTAAAATCTACTTGAATTAATTACACAATGTGTGTAAAAACAAGTAACTTGTACAATATAACACGGAAAAGATCTGGCAGAAGGTTATGGCTATGTCTAAAGCTAAGAGAAGCGCAGCAGCTAAAAAAGCAGCACGCACTCGCAAAAGAAGAGCAGCAGCCGCTAAAGCAGCAGCTACAAAGAAAAGAGCTTCTGCAGCACGCAAACGTAAGCGAACCGCCGCAAAGAAAGGCGGAGCAAAACGTAAGGCAGCTCCAAAACGTAAGGCAGCAAAGCGAAAAGCACCAGCAAAGAAAGGTGGTGCAAAACGTAAAGCAGCTCCAAAACGTAAGGCAGCAGCAAAGCGAAAAGCACCAGCAAAGAAAAAAGGTGGTGCAAAACGTAAAGCAGCTCCAAAACGTAAAGCAGCTCCAAAACGTAAAGCAGCTCCAAAACGTAAGGCAGCAAAGCGCAAAGCAGCTCCAAAACGACGTCGTCGTTAAACTGATCGAAAATATGTCAGTAACGTTGACCGCGGTAACACGCTGATGCGTTCTCGGCAATTGACGATCTACATTTTTTTAGATATCTCCTAACCAAGGGTATGCACAAATTTCTAGTAATGACTTTTATTGTCTGTTTTTAGACTCATAGTATGAGCATGTACATGCCCGGTGCAACTGCTGTAGGTATTACATTTGATCAAGGTGTAGTATTTGCAAGTGAAAAAAGAATTGCATACGGAAATTTCCTTGTTAGTAAATCTACAAAGAAAACTTTTCCAATAACTCCTAAAGTTGGAGCAACTTGTGCTGGTCTGGTTGCTGATATGCAATTATTATCCTTACAAATTTCCGCATTAGCAAAAATTAGAAAAATGGATTTAAAACGTGATGTTCCACCAAACACAATTGCAAAAATGATGTCAAATATGATGTATGAAAGACGATATTTTCCTTTGTTAACTCAAGTGATTGTTGGTGGGATGACTGACAAACCTGTAATCTATACTCTTGATCCTTTAGGTTCGGTCTTACCTGATGACTACGCTGCTGTTGGTACTGGTGCTGAAATGGCATTGGGAGTCTTAGATCCTCAATTCAAAGAAAACATGAATGAAAAAGATGCCGTGGACTTGGCTGTTAAAGCAGTTCGCTCTGCAACCATGAGAGATTCTTTCAGTGGTGATGGGATTGATATCTTAGTTGTAAACAAAGATGGAATTACTGAATTCACCGAAGACGTAAAGTAATCTATAGGGTTTTAGAAATTTCCCACGCTTTGTCCGAAATATAATGTAAATTTTTCAAAACTTCCCCTTTCTCCATATCTTCTAATTCGCTACTACCCACCTCTGATTTTCCAACTGCGAGAAATTTATTCTGTGACTCTTCGACAATACACACAATGTCATTTTTTGCAAATTCTGAAAATTTTTTGATTCCCGGTCTCATGAGATTAGCTCCTTTACACATGAATCTAACAGCTCCCATATCCACTTGAACATATGGAAATTTTTGCAATGTTGAAATTTCACTAAGAAATGGAAGATATTCGTCTTTAATTTTTAAAATTTTAATCTCATTACCTGTGATTAATTGTATCTCATTATCAATCTCATAAACCTTGAGATTTTTCACTTTAGGTACATCTATCTTCCATTTTTCTGACACAATTTTCAGTAGTTGTGTTGTTTCGCTTTTTGAAATTAAATTTGTCTTCAAGCCTTTGTGATCTCTTTTTTAATGTCTATTAGGTCCCGTAATATTGCACTAGCAGTTTCAATTCCTCCTGCCCCTCTTCCAATAATTGTCTGAGTACCTGAATGTTCAGATGTGAATGAAATGGCGTTTAATGTTCCATTTACACATAATGGATCATTAATTTTTATCTCTACAGGGGATACCGTTAATTCTTTATCACATGAGGCAATTAGTTTTACTGCACAATCTTTTTTTTGTGCATTTTTGATGTCATTTTTGTTAACTTTACGAATTCCCTTTTTAATTATGTCTGGCATTGTAACTTTCATACCCATTATCCAATTTGCTAGAATGACAAGTTTTGCAGCTGCATCTAATCCATCTAAATCAAGAGATTCATCAGCTTCAACATACCCTTTTGATTTTGCATCATTCAATGCATCGTCAAATGACATTCCGTCTGCCATATTTGTCAGTATATAGTTAGTTGTACCATTAAGAATTCCTTGAAATGATAATATCCTCTCTCCACTCAAACTGTTTTTTGCATAATCTAAGATTGGTGTACCTCCTCCAACTGTTCCGCTAAATCTGAGCATCACTTGATTGTATGTTGCTAACTCCATCAATGAAGGAAATGCAAGTGCTAACGGTCCTTTGTTTACTGATATAACATGCATTTTTCTTTTCATTGCAGAAATTATATGGCTCATTCCAGGTTCTGCATCTTTATAATTACTTGCAGTAGTTTCAATTAAAACATCTGCATCAACATTTTCAATAATTTCTTTACCTAAAATCTGTTTAATTGATTTATCATACTCTCTAACTGTTCCTGACTGTTTTTTTATTTTATTTAGTTTTTTCAGATCTAATCCTGCTTCATCATATGCGCATCCTTTACTATCAAAAACTCCCACAATTCTTGGTTTGATTCCAAATTTTGAATAAAGATCATGTGTACGTGACTCTAAAAGCTTTGAAAAGCTTTGTGCTACAACTCCAAATCCACATAGTATTATTCTCATAGTATCGTAAAATCAGATGGATTATTTAATCTGTGTCTAATTTGAGAGATAATGAGTTTATGCAGTATCTAAGTTTAGTTGGATTGGGTCCATCATCAAAAACATGTCCTAAATGTGTTCCACATTTCTTACAGTTAACCTCAACTCTCACCATACCAAAACTTTTGTCTTCTATGTATTCTATGAAATCATCATTTTCAGGTTTAAAAAAACTAGGCCAACCTGTACCTGAATCAAATTTTGTATCTGATGAGAATAATTCAATTCCACACCCTCTACATTTGTAAACTCCCTTTTCTTTACAATCCCAATACATTCCTGTAAATGCACGCTCTGTTCCTTTCATTCTGCAAACTTCGTATTCATCTGAATTCAGTTCTTTTTTCCATTCTTCATCTGTCTTGATATTTTCCTTACTCATCATCTGTTCCTCTTCGCCTCTGTCCTTTTTTCTGACTCAAATCTTTCTAATTCGTATTTATTCATGTCAACAAATTTTATAATCTTACTTAACGTTGGATGTTTTTTATTAATCGCTTGATACATTTTCTGTGCTACAATTCTATAATCTTGATGTCCTTGTGGCACAGTACGTAACTCGATCATGTGAACTGCTTCTCTCAAATTCATTTTCATCATATACGGATAGTTATATGCAAAATTAACAACATATTGTGCTTCCTCTGGAAATTTTTTTCTAATCTTGTTGAATGTGATATTTGTATTATTCATACATTCTTTGAATTCTTTTTGAATCCCAAGATCCTTTATTTCTTGAGGAACATCAAACCCATGAAATGTTGTAAGTAATTGTCTCTCTAATGTTAATGCCCTATGTCTATGAAAGTCTCTAAACATTCCAAAATTTGTGACTAAATCAAACGTATATTCTGTCATTTCAAATGCACGTGATGGTCTATGTCTTCTATTTTGTCGAATATTTGACATTTCAGAAATAATTTTCTTTTTCTTGGTCATACCCATTTTTCTTATTTGTTGTAAAACTTTCTCAAATGAAATTCCTGGTGATTGTTCATAAATTATTGCAGATATTACACTGTTGATTGCTCTTTCTTCACTTCCAATCTCTACTAATTTTACTACTTTTCCTTTACTTGCTGTGCCTGAAATAGAAGATTTTACTACATTTTGTGCAGATTTTTTTATCTGATTTAGATACTTCTGTAAGATTCTACCGTATTTGTCATCGGATCTTCTTACAAATGATTTGATTGTGGTATCAAGTTCATTTTTTATTTGAGATGATAAATTATTCTCCTCTTTTAATTTGGATGCAAACAATATTGATAATAGATATTCAAACGCCCTTCCATTTCCTGTAATTCCAACATTTGTTAGTGTTGATGCAGGAAGTAAACTTCTTAATGCGTCAAGTGCTTTTGCTTTTGTTGCAGCATTGTATATTCTAATTGAAGATTTTATAATCGCATCATCATTAATGGCATTGAATTTTTTTTCTTTGCCATCTTTATCTCTAAATTTATAATTATTAATTGAATCTCTTTCTCTAATTAATTTTAACATCGGTTCTATATTGTTAGAATATATCTCAAAATCTAAATTACATGAATCAATATATTCATCAGCAAATCTTGATTTCATTATTGTTGGTTCATAGAGAAATTTGTATTTCCCTTTAATTTTTTTATCCCATGATACATATCTTGATGATTTCTCTAAATATGAAAATCCAATTCTTCTATCTTCAATTTTTTTAACTGCAATATTTGAAAGTCCTTCCACTGCAATTTGTGCAATACCTAACTCTGCAACTGAATCGTCGCCATATTCTAACAAAACTTTATCGTAAAACTCTTCCCCACGATTTTTATTTTTTAGAAATTCATCTAAGAAAATTTTTCTCATACTTTTGTTTGTTCTACTATATCGTGACATCAAAGCACCACGATCAACTTGCCTTGGTGTGATTACTGCAAAGACATTTTTATCTGAATTCGAAAAATGTTTTTCTAAAATTCTTCTCTCGTTAATTGAAAATTCTGACAATAATATTATTTTTTGTGATTGGTTTTATCTTTATCTTCTACCAATCTGAATTAGATCGGGTGACTTTGTTGGAAGATCAGTTCCATTTTGTTGACCTTTTGCTTGCCATCTTGTTAACACTTCGCGAAATGCTTTTTCCATACCTTCATCTTCAATATACATCAAAGTTGTCACCCATCTCCCTTTAACGCTCTTTTCATTTCCAACCGGTCCGCCAAGTGACTTCATCCAAAATTTAGATGGAAGAACTTTCAATGAATCGTTTTCTGGTTCATCTCTTAATTTTTCCCAATATTCTGACACAAATTTTAGAATCTGACCTAATTCTTCTTTATCAATCATAATAATTTCTCATTAAATTCTAATAATAAAATTACTCTTAGTCATGAATCTCTAATTTAGTTAATTTCTTTCTACTAAAATTGTCAACCTTGTTAACACTTGGTCGATTATATCGATCTGTCAATTTCAGTCATGAACAACTGTGAAGTTGAGATCATTGGTAAACCCGTAAAAGACATGTACGGCGCATCAATGGGCAAAATTTTAGGTACATCCACAGATGTTGATGGGTCTATACAGACAGTCGGCATTAATTGTGGCTCTGAAGGACTAAAACAAATTGCTTTTGATCAACTCGTAGTTCAATCTGAAGTAGTAATTTTCATCCCTAAGTGGAGACTGGATTCACAACGTTTACTAAAACAAAAAGAACTTGTAATCCGACGTCTTAACGCATTGATGGAAATTGTCTCTGACAACGACAGCATGAAGTCTGATGCAGAAATAATTCATGAAAAGTACAACACAAAATTAATGACACTCCAACGTACTGAATATGAAATTAACTCTGAATTAGATAATAGAGTCGTCGAAATTGAAGAACAGGAAAAATCTGTCAAAGTTCTTTTGTTTGACGCAAAAGTTCAATTCAAAAGTAACGAAATTTCTCAGGAGACCTTCGATCATGTACAAAAAGAAACAGACGAAATGCTTCAGCACATGAAACATGAGAAAGATGAGATTGCCAAAGTTAAATCCAGACTAGCAAATCTCTCACTCGAAGATATGATTCCAAAGGTATCACAATCTTCGGTGGTGCCAGGAACCTATCTAAAAGAACCTTCTGCATGCGATTCAAATGAAACTCGCTTACCAGAACCTCCTTGTTCTGAACCTTCATCAAAAGATTCAACTAACACTCAGATGATGACAATTCCTTCACAAAACGATGCTCCAGCAACACCTGAATCTGACTGGATTAAAAGAATGAATTCACAATAATTCGTTTAAGTTTTTAAAATCATAATATAACAAGTATTATTGCACTCTGAGAAATTTGAAATTGGATTAGGAAATAATAATTCTTCAATAAGGGACTCTGCAAAGAAAGACTATCTGTCATTTTGGGACGAATGTGCAAAATCATTGTCTTGGTTTGAACCCTGGAGTGAAACTCTACGATGGAATCCTCCTTTCGCAAAATGGTTTGTTGGTGGAAAACTCAACGCATCATACAATGCCTTAGATGTACATCAAAACTCAAAATCTGATAAAACTGCTATTTTATGGGAAGGCGAAGATGGGACTGATAGAAAAATTACATACGGAGAAATGTTTGAACAAGTCAAAAAACTTGCCAATGTTTTGAAATCATTAGGCGTCAAAAAGGGGGATCGTGTAACAATCTATCTTCCTATGATTCCTGAATTGCCAATTTCCATGCTTGCATGTGCACGAATTGGAGCAATTCATACGGTCGTATTCTCTGGATTCAGTGCAAACTCTCTCTCAGATCGAGTTGAAGATTCACAATCAAAAATCATAATCACTGCCGATGGTGGATACCGAAAAGGAAAAGTTATCAATCTGAAAGAAATTGTTGATGAATCCGCATCTTCCATTCAATTTGTAAAAAATGTAATTGTTTATCAAAGAACTGGTCAGGAGATTCAGATTAACGAAAAAGATTTGATGTGGTCTGATGTAATGGATACTTCTTCAGATGTTTGTGATGCAGAAAAACTTGACAGTAATGATTCGTTGTATATCTTGTATACTTCTGGAACTACTGGAAAACCAAAAGGTGTGTTACATGGAATTGGTGGTTATCTGACTCATGTTTATTCAACATACAAATGGGCATTTGACATAAAAGACCATGATGTTTATTTTTGTACAGCTGATATTGGATGGGTTACTGGTCACAGCTATGTAGTTTATGGTCCATTGTTACATGGAGCAACACAAGTAATGTATGAAGGTGCACCTGATCATCCAAACTCTTCTAGAATATGGGACATAATCCAAAAATACGGTGTCACAATTTTTTACACAACACCTACTGCACTTCGGATGTTAATGAAATTTGGTGATGACATTCCAAACTCATTTAATCTTTCAACTTTACGTTTACTTGGAACTGTCGGTGAACCAATAAACCCTCAAGTTTGGAAATGGTATTTTGATGTGATTGGAAAAAAGAAATGTCCAATCATTGATACATGGTGGCAAACAGAAACTGGTGGTATACTAATCAGTCCTCTTCCTGGCATTGAAACTATTCCATTAAAACCTGGTTCTGCAACATTACCTGTTCCCGGTCTCGATATTTCTGTTGTTGATGAGTCTGGAAATGAAGTAGAAGCAGAAACAAAAGGCTCACTAATAATTAAAAATCCTTGGCCTGGAATGCTTCTTGGATTATGGAAGGATGTGGAAAAATACAAAAATGTCTATTGGTCGAAATTTGAATCACTATACTATCCTGGAGATTATGCAATCAAAGATTCTGATGGATACTTGTGGCTTCTAGGTCGTTCTGATGATGTATTGAAAGTTGCTGGTCATAGAATTGGGACTGCAGAATTAGAAAGCAGTATTGTATCGCACAATGATGTAGCAGAATCTGCAGTGTGTGGAATCCCTGATGATGTGAAAGGTGAATCAATAATTGCCTTTGTTGTATTGAAAGAAAATGTTCATGCCACTGATGATACTCTTCGTTCTGAATTACGTGACACAATTAGAACTCAAATTGGTCCTATTGCAACCCCCAGTCAATTTTACATAGTTACTAAATTACCAAAAACTCGTAGCGGAAAAATTATGAGACGCCTTCTCAAATCGATTGCAAACAATGAAACCATTGGTGATGTTAGTACTCTTGAAGATGGTGCCGCGGTGAGTGAGATTCAATCTACATTTAATGAATTACAAAAAAACATACAAAATCAAAAGAACTAATTAGAAATCGTCTAATGTTGCTTCTTCTTCATCTAATGCAACATTTGTTTGGAATCCTGCCCAGACTATTGCAATTGCTTCAGAATTTACTGATATTCCTTGTTCTTTACAAAATTTGATGAAATTTCTGCATTCACCATAAACATCCACCTCTTCTTCGAAACTCATAAATTTTCACAATGATTAGGGTAGTTAATCTTTTTCATCATTTATTTCCTCATCTATAGATTCTGCATCTTTACTCATTTGAGGAATTACATCTCGAAGGTTTTCTATTGCACTCTTTATTTTCAAGACTGTGACTGATGCATCAGTTTTTTCTTGATCATAATTATGGCAAAACTTGTCAATTCTTTCCAGTATGCCTTCTAATCTCTTGATGTTCAATAACAAATCATGCTTGATTTGCTCATTTTCTGCCATACATTTTGTTAAATGTTAGTTGATTTATAGTTTAGAAATTGGCACTCAGCAAGTCCATCAACACGAGATGGAATGTTTGGTATTCAATATATTCCCAACCTGGCCAACAAATTCATGTAAATTATTCTATGTAATAAAACTAATCAAGAAGAAATGATCCTCTATAGAATCTTATCTTTAGTTTAGTTTTTATTTTTGTATTTTGCAGGATTATTGAGGGGGATAATATATAGAATCCCAGTGTTTGACGAACACATCAGTGTTTGTGCCGGCTTCGATTATCCTTCTCAATATAATATCTAAAATTTATGTAAACCATTGTTCTAATGTCTGACTTTTCTTCTCAAGACTCTTTTTTAATCGATTTAATGACGTTTCTACCCTGTCTTTTGAAAAATCCCGTTCCTCTGATAGATATTTGACAATCCCTTCATAGTCTGGTTCTCCAAATTCAATTTTATCTATTTTAGATACATCTGGCTCTAAGAAAATTTTTCTTATCTGATCAAATGGAATTTTATTTAATTGTTCTTGGATCTGAGGAATATCTTCTAGTCTTTTATGTTGTTTAATCATCTTCATTGCAGTCTTTGGTCCAACTCGCTCAAATCCATCTGGATTAAAATCTGTACCAATCAAAATACCGACATCAACAAGTTCTTCCCTGTTTAATCCCATACTGTCTAAATTTTTTTGATATTCAATTATTTCAGGTAAAACCTCGATGTATGAATTTCTATTTGGTAGTTTTCTTCTACCACTATTTGTGAAATTCCTAACTAATCTTTTAGCGCCAAATAAAATGGAGTCAAAGTCCTGACTTGCAGATGCATATGCAAGTCCTGTTGTTGTTAGACTTGCAGCGGTTGCTTCTCCTTCAGATGGTGCTTGGATATGTGGTATGCCAAATAAATCAAGTAATTTCTTTGAATCTTCTACCATTCCATCTCTCATAGATGTAGTTTGCTGTGCAAACTTTCTTGCATCTTCCATATTTCCTGAATGAATCGCTTTTTCATATTTCACTGTAGCCTCTTTTTTGATTTGCTTTCTTTTTTCAATCTCTGCTGATTTTAGAGAAGGTGGTTTCCCATCAAATACATAGACTGGTTTAATTCCAATTGAAAGAAAATTTATGTTTCTAAACAAGAGTCCTGTGATATGACTTGTAACTCTTCCTTGAGAGTCTGTCAGATGAAGTCCCTCTGGACCTCTTATTATCGCTAAAAACTGATAGATTGCATTATACGCATCAATTGCAACAATCTTATTTGTAAAAGATTCAAGCTGTGTTTTCTCTCTAACAAGTAATGGTTTAAGATCTAATCCCATACAATCATTCAATACTTACTGGTTTTTTTGTTTACTGATTCGATTATTATACTAGAAATTCCTACTTTGCATGTCGGGATAGCCAAGCTTGGTCCAAGGCGGACGCCTCGAAATCTCAAAACAGGATAGCGTCTGTGCATTGCACACGGGGGTTCAAATCCCTCTCCCGGCGCCTCTTTTTTAAATGCCGCTGGAATACATTGTAACATGGCTACATCCGTTAAAAAAATCTTGGTTCCTCTTGATAATTCTAAAAATTCCTTTAGAGGCTTATCGTCTGCAATTTACTTTGCAAAAATGTGTGATGCCAAAATAGTTGCTGTACATTCTGTATACGCTCCTCCAAAAGGTGATTTTGACACTTCTGGTCGTTTTAACAAAGATCATAAAAAACAAGTGAACTCTATGATGAAAATTGCAGAAAAGCAATGTGAAAAGGCTGGAGTTGAATTTGTTCAAAAAATTATATATGGAAATCCTGGATATGAACTTGCAAAGTTTGCAAACTCATCAAAAAATAAAATTGATATGGTTGTCATTGGTTCTCGAGGACGAAGTTCTGCAAAAGAACTATTTTTTGGAAGTACGTCTCAATTTGTTCTGCACAAATCAAAACCTCCTGTCTTAGTGATAAAATAATCCACTAGTGGAAAAGAGAGGAAAAAAAGGTCCATCTCATTTTTTGCCAAAAAACGGCACTTTCACTAATGGACTTGGTCTACGTCAAAATCATTATTAAATATTGTCGATAAATTGTCTTTGGCTATTTTTCAGCTTTGATTGTTTCTTTTTTCATCCAAAGGGTTCTACTTTTATGATCAATTAATGAAATTCCTATACTTGCAATCTCATCTCTAATTTTATCTGCTTCTTCAAATTGTTTCTGTTCTCTGAGATTTTCTCTTTTCTTAATTAGAGCAAACACAGATTTTATTTCTTCATCTGACACCGTTTGAATCTTTAATCCTAATACGTCAAGCATGTATTCTAAAACTGGTAGCATTTTTTCAGACATATTCTTAGTAATTTTTTCTTCAGCAGCTAAACTATTGACATTTTTTATCATATTAAAAAACACAGATAATGCAAGTGGGGTATTAAAATCATCATTTAATGCAGCGTCAAATTTCACTCTTGAATCTTCAAGTAATGATGATACATCTTCTGTTTCTTGCGTTCCTTCTGCCAATCTTAATTCATAATAACATGTTTCAATTTGTCGTAATTTGATTAGATTTTCTTTTAAGAGATCTTCAGTATAATCAATTGGCTTTGAATAATGTCCTGAAACACAAAACAGTCTTGCCACATTTGGTCCCCATGATTCCAAAACATGATTTATTGACTTGACGTTTCCAATTGATTTTGACATTTTTTCGCCATTTATGGTAATCATTCCTGCATGCATCCAAATCTTTGCAAATTGTTCTGAAGTGAATGATTCTGATTGTGCGATTTCATTTTCATGATGTGGAAAAATTAGATCACGACCTCCTCCATGTATTTCAAAATTTTTACCTAAATACTTGATACTCATTGCTGAACATTCTATGTGCCATCCTGGTCTTCCTTTTCCCCATGGACTTTCCCAACTTGGTTGTTCATCAGAAAATTTCCATAATGCAAAATCTAAAGGACTTTCTTTTGATTCATCTACTTCTATTCTGGCACCACTTTCTAGATCTTCTGTTTTCTTTTTTGATAATTTTCCATACTCTGAAAATTTTGAAACACGGAAGTATACTCCATTTTTAGATACATATGCAGATTCATTATCAACTAATTTTTGAATTAGATTTATCATATCATCAATATGTTCAGTTGCTTTTGGATAATTTGTAGCTCTTCTGATGTTTAATCTATCTGAATCCTCAAAATAGGTCTGAATGTACTTGCTTGATATTCCACTTGCTGATTCACCTTGTTCTTTTGCACGATTAATTATTTTATCATCAACATCTGTAAAATTTTGAATTAATTCGACTTGAGTTCCATTTGCCTCAAGGAATCTTCTTAATGTATCAAAAACTATTATTGTTCTGGCATGTCCAATGTGGGATTGATCATAAACTGTCACCCCACAAAGGTAAATTCTTACCTTATCTGAAAATTCTAATTCTTTTTTTGAATTTGTTAGAGTATCATGAATTCTAATTTGACTCATCCGTTTTTCTAAAGTATCTCAGCTGTTATTCGTTTGTGTTTGCTTTTTTTGTATAGTTGGTAGATTTTCTGCACTTTTTCTTCACTAATTCCTGCTGTATTGCTTATTTTGTCAATAGGAAGTTTCAACTCTAAAATGCAGTAAAGTATCGTATCAATTTCTTCATACGTTGCCCCAATCTCATGTTCTGCTTCATGATTTGGCCATAGATGCGGACTACTTTTTTTATTTATGATTGATTTTGGAATATCTAGATGTCTGGCCATCTCTCGAATTTGTGTTTTATAGAGTGACGCAATTGGTAAAACATCTGCTGCGCCATCCCCGAATTTTGTAAAGTATCCTATATTGAATTCACTTTTATCGCTGGAACCTAAAACTAGTAAATTTTTAGAGTTTCCATAGTAATACAATACATTCATTCTAATTCGTGCACGAAGATTTCCTAACGCCATATCATTTGGTTCTATAACTTTACTGTACTCTTTATGAATTAAATTAATATCTAATAGCTTATAATTAATTCCTAGTTCATCCACAATTTGTATTGCATCATTTGTTTCTGATTCTGGCGAAATTTTTGAATCTGGCATTATGATTGCTAGTGTTTTATCTTTGACCGCATTATTACACAGATACGCAATTACTGCCGAATCAATACCTCCACTTAACCCAAAGACTACTCCTTCAGTATTAGTTTCTGAAATCTTTTCTTTGATGTTATTCTGAATTCTGTTAATTGCATCTTCATATTTGACACCTTTAACTACATCTTCAAGAATGTCTTGATTCACAGATTCTTCTTAAAACAATCTCATAAAAAGTCTACCAGATTATGCATCAACGTAAATGCCGTCATCACGAATATCAACTTCGTATTTTTGTAATTTGACACCTTTTAGATAATCCATTAATTCCCCTGTCTTGATATTGTAATGCCAAAAATGTAATGGACATTCAACTATGTCTCCTTCAATTTTTCCTTTCGGTGCAATAGATCCATCTTGATGTTGACAAATTCCATCTAATGCATGAAAACCATCTTGATTAAAAACTGCAATTTTTTTCCCATCTACTTCAAATTCTTTACTTGAACCAGATTGGATGTCGCCTTTTTCAGCAACTTTAGTCCATGTCATCTAAATGGTTTTGAAATAATGTTCTTTATTTACTTATTCTTGTTACCAACTTTCGGCATATTTCTTTTGTTCTTTTGTTAAACTGTCTATCTTAACATTCATTGCTCTTAATGCATCAACTGCAATTTGTCTATCAATTTCTTTTGGAACAATCATAGTCTTTTTACCCATTTTTTTGTGGTTTTTCAAGATGTACAATAATGATAATATTTGATTTGAAAATGACTGTGCCATGACCTCTGGTGGGTGTCCTTCTGCTGCAACAAGATTTGCCAATCGCCCTTTACCGATTAAGTAGATTTTTCTTCCATTTCTTAAGATACATTCGTCTAATGACGGTCTTACCTCTCTAACTGATTTTGATTTTTCTAATAGGAATTTAGTATCAATTTCTACATCAAAATGTCCTACATTTCCAACTACCGCACCATCTTTCATAGAAAGAAGATGTTCTTTTCTAATTACGCTAGTCATTCCTGTAGTTGTAATGAAAATTTGTCCAATTTTTGCAGCTTGTGACATTGGCATTACATCAAATCCATCCATATGTGCTTCTAGTGCTTTAACCGGATCAATTTCTGTCACAATTACTTTGCCGCCCATTCCTCTGGACCTTTCAGCAACTCCTCTTCCTACCCAGCCATATCCTACTACAACAATTTTCTTTGATGTGAATAGTAATCCCATTGCTCTTAGATAACCGTCTATTGTACTTTGACCTGTACCGTATCTATTATCGAACATGTGTTTTGTGTCGGCATCGTTGACAATAACCACTGGATATTTTAATTTCCCTTGTTTCTCCATGGCCTGTACTCTTGTAACTCCTGCAGTGGTTTCTTCTGTAGAGCCAAGAATTTCTAATGATTTGAATTTTTTATCAAAATGTACCTTAACATTCATGTCTGCACCGTCATCACAAATTAAACTTGGTTTGTGGTTTAGTACTTGATTGAGACACCAGTCATATTCTTTGTTAGTTTGACCATTCCATGCATAAGTATGAATTCCTTGTGTTGCAAGAAATGCTGCAATATCGTCTTGTGTCGTTAATGGATTTCCTCCACACACGGCAACATTTGCTCCTAACTCTTTAGCACCCATTAACAAAACTGATGTTTCTTTTGTAATATGTAGACAAAATGCAATTGTCACTCCTTTGAGTGGCTTTGATTTTTTTAATCTGGTTAATGTGTTATCCAAAATATCCATATGAGTACGAGCCCATTCGTATGAGATCTTTCCTTGTTTTGCTAATTTTGGGTTTTTCACTTTACTCATATTTTACAATCTTCCAAATCTCTTTAAAAACCATACCTTAATAGTTAAAAAATTCAAACCATCACAAATGAATAAAAAAGCAATAATCACAAGTGCCTTGCCATATTCCAATGGTGAGATTCATCTAGGTCATGTTGCATCCACATATCTGCCTGCAGATGTGACAACACGTTTCCTCAAACAAAATGGGGTTGAGGCATATTACATCTGTGCATCTGATGATTTTGGAACTCCTATTCTAATACAATCTGAAAAACTTGGTCAAACTCCACAAGAATATGTTGAACATTGGAATAAGCGTGACTATGAAGATTTCACTGCTTTCGATATTGCATTTGATTTTTTCTATAAGACCAGTTCATCTGAAAATGTATCTTTTGTACAAGATGTATTCAAAAAACTACAAGAAAATGGTCATATTTATGAAAAAGAAATTATACAATTCTTCTGTGAAAATGATCAAAAATTTCTTCCGGATAGATTTGTAAAAGGAACTTGTCCACACTGTAATGCTGAAGATCAATATTCTGATTTATGTGAAAAATGTGGTCGTGTACCTGAGGAAATTGATAATCCTCATTGTTCAATCTGTGGTCAAACTCCTGTTAAAAAATCTACAAATCATTATTTCTTTAAACTAAAAAATTTCTCTGAACCACTTTTAGAATATTTGTCTAATGCACCACACCTTCAAAAAGATGTAAAAAAATATGTTGAAAATTGGATTAAAGAAGGATTGATTGATTGGGATATAACTCGAGATATCTCATGGGGTGTACCAATTCCAATTGAAGGATTAACAGACAAAGTATTCTATGGATGGTTTGATAACCATTTAGCATACATATCTTCTACATTAAAATTCTTAAATGATAAAAAAATAGATGGAAAAACTTTCTGGAATGAAGCTGACATTTATCATTTCATTGGAAAAGACATTGTCTATCACCACTATCTGTTTTTACCTGCAATGAGATTGGGAATTAATAATGAATTCAAATTACCTGATTACATTCCAACTCGTGGTCACCTTACACTTGAAGGTAAAAAAATATCAAAAAGTAGAAATTGGTATATTGGTCTAAAAGATTTTCTAGAAAAATTCCCTGCTGATTATCTAAGATTTTATCTCATTTCGATAAATCCTTACTCACAAGATGATCTTAATTTTGACTGGGAACAATTTTCAACAAAAATTAATTCAGAATTAATTGGTAATTTAGGAAATTTAGTTAATCGTGCACTTGGATTTACAACCAAGGCTTTTGATGGTGTTGTGCCTGAACCTGAATCTTTTGATGAAAAAGATTCAGAATCTGAGAAAAAAATTAAATCTCTTGCTGATGATGTTGGAAAATTAATGCAAGAAAATCATTTGGATCGTGCATTAAAACAGTTAATGGAATTTTCTGCGCACTTTAACCAATACTTTCAGCATAAAGAACCGTGGAAAAAAGGACCTGGAACAAATGCTTGCATCTTTCTATCAGTTAATGCTGTACGTTCAATTGCAATCTGTTTACATTCATTTCTGCCAAAATCCTCTCAAAAAATTTGGTCACAATTAGGGCTTGAAGGAAATGTTTCAGATATATCTTGGAATGAAATGTCCGAATTAAAACTAAAAGCGGGACATAAAATTGGAACTGTTGAACCAATATTTTCTAAAGTAGAATCCTCTGACATTGAAAAAGAGCAATCCAAGTTAGGAAATTAGAATGATTGGAAAGATATTCCCAAAAATATCCACTAGAGGCTTCTATGATCTTAAAACTGGCATAACTCTCAAAAATACTCCATATGATACATATCCCAAGAAAATCTTTGAAGAGATTTCTCAAAAATCTGAAATTGTAATAATGATCCATGGTCTAAGAAATAATAAATCTGGGGCTCTTGCAAAATATGTAATTGCAGAAAAACGTCTGAAATCATTGAATTACAAGTATAATGTAGTTGGATATAGCTATGATTCAAACACTGCAGGTGTACAGTACAAATCAACTGCACTTTCTGCATTAAAAGTCGGCGTATTAATTGCAAAAAAGAATGGAAGAAATCTCTCAAAATTCATAAAAGATCTAAAATCAAAAAACCCTTTGATAAAAATTCGATTAATGGGTCACTCACTTGGAACTCAGGTCATACTATCTGCTGTTCAGTCTCTTGCAAAAAATCCAAAAAACAAAGGAATAATTGAATCTGTACATTTCTTTGGTGCTTCTATTCCTGCAAACTCTTTAGCCGTTAGAATACACGGAAACGACTTTCAAAAAGTTGTAAATGATCGAATTACAAACTATTTCAGTCCTTATGATGATGTCTTAAAAGCAGCTCATGATGAAAAATGGGTTGAATCTCCAATTGGGTATAAGGGTGCATTAGGAAAGACTTGCTCAAAATATCATCAAAAAATGGTGCGCCCACAAAATCATCGCTTTGCAAGTTACGCAAAAACGATCAAAACATTTCCGTAAATTAAAAAAAGAATTTGCAAGTTTTAACACATTGCTTTTTCTTCTAAAATGAAATATTTTGCGAGTTTGAGATATGTCTCACGCTCAAAATCAGATATTTCTTCATCACTACTATAGATCCTCTCAAACCATGAAATTATATTCTCGATGTCTTTTGTAGTGAAAACTGTCATTTCTGGCATAATGACGTATAATTTAACTTGTATTTCATAATTTTAGTAAAATAATATCTCGATCAGTGTTGCTAAAAATCTATTTTGTAAAGAATTTGGTGGAAGAGAAGATCGTTATCCTAGTCGTTTAATGATGTGATATCCAAATTGAGTTTTAACTGGTGCTGACATTTCTCCCACCTCTAAGTTGAAAGCAACATCTTCAAACTCTTTCACCATCATTCCTTTTGTGAAATATCCTAAATCTCCATCTTTCTTTTTACTTGGGCATGTAGAAATTTCTCTAGCTGCGGCACCAAATTTTTTCCCTTTCTTAATCTCTTCAAATATTTGTAAAGCCTGACTTTGTTTCTCAACTAAAATATGTGAACATTTTACTTTTTGTGCCATTATTTCTCAAAAATCCTCTCTCTAATCTGTGGAACCCGTTTGTATGCCATATCTCTAACTTTCATTTGGTCTTGTGGAGTAGGATTTCCTTGTTTCATTTGTGCAAGTGCTGCAACTCCTAATCCCAAAATTTGTCCCATAATTAATCCAAAAACAAATTCTTTTGGATTTTCAATTTTCAATATCTCATTACTGGCTTCTATTTCCTTATAATATGCATCCACATTCATGAGTGCCATGTCAATTGTTTGATCTACCATTGCTTGTAATTGTTCTTCTGCGCTCATACTTTTTTCATTATTTTTAGATAAATAAGTAATTTGCGCCAAGATATCTTTTAATTAAACAATTCAATTATCTGATTATTGTTCAAATATTTTACAGTACAAACTGCAAATGAAGTTTTACCTCTTGTTATACAAAAATATGATAATATCAAAAAACAAAAAAATGAAATAATTAAAGCCGAACAAGAACTACAAGTTACCTTATCTGATAATGGCACATTTGAAAATTATGTTGTTTTAAAACAGAAATTAAACCAAGAATTATCAAAATTTTATAAAACTATTGAAGAATTAGAAGAAACTGGTGTTGTTATGAAAGGATTGGATCAAGGTCTTCTAGACTTTCCTTCAAAAAGATTTGATGAAGAAGTGTGGCTTTGTTGGAAAGAAGGTGAAACTGAGATAAAATTCTGGCATGAAAAGGATACTGGATTCAATGGACGAAAACCTGTAAGTGTAGATGCAGAGTCACTAATCTAATGCTCTCTGTCTGGTTACGTGCAATTCGAATAAAATTTCTTCTAGCATCTGTAATTGCCGTTTCTCTAGGTCTCTCTGTAACTTGGTGGCATTCTGGCACTATTGATATTTTTCAGGCTGCACTTACAATGGCTGGCGTTATTGCATTGCATGCAAGCGTTGATCTTCTAAATGATTATTGGGACTTTAAACGAGGAATTGATACGAAGACAAAACGAACTCCAATGAGTGGTGGTACTGGTGTACTTCCAGAGGGTTTGTTAAAACCAAAAAGCGTTTACAATGCTGGAATTTTATTTTTAGTAATAGGTGGTCTGATAGGCGGCTACTTTGTCGTACTGCATGGCGTTGTGATTGGTGTAATCCTTGCGTTTGCGATAATGTCAATCTATTTCTACTCTACCAAAATCGTCAACTGGGGTCTGGCCGAAGTCTTTGTTGCAGTAAAGGGAACCCTGATTGTAATGGGAACATATTACATACAAAACTCTGAACTCACCGACGTTGTTGTACTCAGTGGGATAGTTGTGGGGGCTCTGTCATCACTGGTTTTGTTTGTTGCGTCATTTCCAGATCATGATGCAGACAAGGAACAGGGTCGGAGAACATTGGTAATCCTGTTCGGGCGCCAAAAGGCAACATCAATTTTCTACATCTTTCTAATCGTATCATATGGAATAATTATTGGATGTGCCGCAATGTCGATAATTCCCGTCTTTTGCCTGATATCGCTTGCAGCAATCCCTGTAGCAATAAATTCAATAAGAAAACTAAAATCGTCAATTTCCGACGAAGATAAACTCATTCCCGCAATGAAGTCAACACTGATGTTTAGCAGAATAGCGGGGGCTTTATTTGTAATAGGATTTCTAATTCAGTAATTCTCAGCATACATAGAAATACAGTTTGGTTTGAGCGTATCCATGATTAGTGGATTTGCGACATCTGAGGAAACAAAAAAATTCTCTGAAAAATTTCTTACTGAAAATTACAATTCAGTTCAAAATTTGCATCTATCAAATGTAGGTATTGGAACATATCTTGGCGAACCAGATTCTAAAACTGATGAAATGGTAACTGAAGCTGTAAAAAAATCAATTTTATCTGGTGTAAATGTAATTGATACTGCAATAAATTATCGTGCACAAAAATCTGAGCGAAGTATTGGAAAGGCATTATCTGAATTAATTAGTGAAAATCTGATAAAAAGAGAACAGGTATTCATCTGCACAAAAAATGGTTATGTGACTAATGATGGAGATATTCAAGAAGATTTTATGCAGTATGTGATGAGGGAATTTGGCCAATCTGGAATTGTCAAGGAAGGTGATATTTCATCTGGATATCATTGCATGACTATTCCATACTTGGAGGATCAACTTGAAAGGAGTTTGAAAAATCTTGGTTTGGAATGTATTGATTTGATGTATCTTCATAATGCTGTAGAAGGTCATCCTGAAATGTCTAAATCTGATTTTCTGGAAAACTTGAAAAAGGTTTTTGAATTTTATGAAAGCAAAAGAAAAGAAGGAAAAATTAGATTCTATGGGATGGCGACTTGGGAATGTTTCAGAGCAACTTCTGATAATGCAATGTTCTTATCATTAGAAGATGTTGTAAAAATTGCACAAGATGTAGGTGGTAATGATCATGGCTTTAGGTTCATACAACTTCCTTTTAATTTGCATTTTGATCAAGCAATGATGCTAAAAAATCAAACAGTACATGATAAACAAAAATCAATTTTAGATTCTGCTCTAGAATTGGGAATTGGTGTATTTACAAGCGTTCCTTTAATGCAAGGTAAATTACTAGAATGGGCAAAATCAAAACCTATCTTTGCAGATGCATCTCCTTCGGTTGGACTCTTACAATTCATTCGTTCAACTCCCGGTGTTCTTTCTCCATTAATTGGGCAAAAATCTAGCCAACATGTAGATGAAAATTTAGAAGTAATGAAAACTAAATCCATGAGTAAATCTGAATATGATGAATTTGTCAAAAAATTAGTTTCTTAATCACACACAACATAAAGCATTTTTTAATTTCTCAATTTGTATGACATAATCACAATTTTTACACACAATCCAATTTTTTGTTTTCAATAGAATTTTGAGACAGTCATATTCTGTCATGAATAACTCTTCTTTTCCACAATTATGACATGTGCCCAAAAGTTTTTTCATGCATTGGATTCATTTTTTTCCATATAAGACAGTCTTATGATTTATCAGTTCTACCTCTTCAGATAAATAGAAATACATCTCCACTTGAAAAAAATTATGAAGGTTACGGATCCTGTTTGTGGTCTTGAATTTGATGAGGAATTATCAGTCACACATGAGCATAATTCTAAAAAATATCACTTTTGCTGTGATGGCTGTAAGAAGATCTTTATCAAAAAACCAAAAAAATGGTCAAAAAAATCTAAATGATAGGAAATTTTCCGCACATCTTACAAAATTTTGAATTCAATTTTATCTCATAATTACAATCTGGACATTTTTTATCTGATTTTGAGTCAATAACTGAATTTGATTTTCTGAAGCATTCATAGTAGTGCAGTGATTCTTTGCTCCTGATATATACGCCATCTTTTTCTAAAATTTCTGTTCTTTTTCGTGAAAATACATCGTCTGTAATTATTGTATTGAATAAGTTTGTGAGGTTTGCAGTTCCTGATCCATCTTGCATAGGAGATTTTTCTCTCCAAATAATATTTCTTGGAAGATTATTTTCAAATGTCTTTCTAAGAATCCATTTTCCAAATCTCTTATCCTCTTTTAGATTAATTTTCTCTGATATTGGAATTTCATCAGAAAATTTTATGACTTGTTCATCTAAAAATGGTGTCTCGACTACCATGTCTAGTGATGTGGCAATATCTTTTGATGGAAAGTGCATAATTTTTTTAATTCTTCTTAATTCTTCTTCAAGTTCTTGATCTGTTTTTTTTAAAAGAAAATTATAACCTGCAAAAACTTCGTCAGCTCCATCTCCTGTGATGACCGAATTCACTCCTTTTTCTTTTAATGAACTTAGATACATGTATGGTACAATAGAATTACGTATTTCTATATCGTTAAAATTCCCTAAAATCTTAATTGTCTCATTAATTGAATCCAACACTTCTTCCATACTTACTTGCATTAATGAAAGAGACAATCCCATGTGTTTTGCAATGATCTGTGCATAAGTGAGATCTGTTCCCAAAAAATCCTTTGTAATGATAGTCATCGCTTGTGGTTTTTGATCTTTTAACAGATGTGCAAGTATGCTGCTATCTAATCCCCCAGATAATGCAATCCATTTTGATTCACATTCTGCAACTGATTTTTGTAAAACTACTTTGCATTGATCTATTAATGATTTCATGATTTGGTTATAATGTGATTTCAAATAAAAATTGTCAATTCATTCATAGATAGTTTCAGCTAATTTCAGCGGAACTTATAAGGTAATTACGATAAGAACCCTCATGTTACTACCTGCTGAAATTGAATCAAAAACATTAATCCCTGCTCTTCGTGCAATACTTGCAAAAAATTTATCTGAGAATCATGATGTTCGCGAAGATGAAATCTCAAAAATGTTGGGTGTAACACAAGCTGCAATTAGTAATTATATTCGTGGAACTCGTGGTGATCCTGAATTAATTAAAAAACTAACTGCTGAAAAACAAGTATCTGAAATGATTGATGAGATTGCCGTTGATCTTTCTTCTGATATGGCATACTCTCCTTCTAGTCTATCAAAATTTATTGGTCTTTGTAACTATATCAAAACCAGTCTTTTAATCTGTGATATTCATCATAATCTAGAATCCGATATAGATGAAGCAATCTGTAAAGAATGTGAAAATATGCTTCTAAAAGGTCCTGGTAGTGTATACTAATCTTTTAGTATCGTGATTTGTATATTCGAGGTCATCTGTCCATCTTCTTCTGAAATTACACTATCTAGTTTGATATCTTGAATCGAAGAATTTCCTTTTAACATATTCTCTGTAACAATATTTGCCACTGCAACTGCATTTGGAATTAAATCTCCATTCGCCTTCAACACAATTCTGTTGGTAGCTGATATTTCTGTTATAACATCCAATGCACCTTTCATCACTGATTCATCTTTAATCCAAAAACTATCTTTATCTGGTATGCTTTCTGACTGTTTGATTTCTTGTAATTCCATCTTAACTATAACTTCGTTGAACTTCTTTTAAATTTTATAGACGATTGATCTATTGTTTGAAATCAAATAATGGTATATTCTGATAATCTCCATTAGGTAAAACACGTCTTATTGTAATTGGTATCACTCGTTCTTCTAATTCCTTCATTGAAATGTCAAGTGAGGTTACAGCACTTACTGGTATATCTATGAATGGTGGTGCGCCCAATGATAATTGTAATGCTCGCGCACCCATGATTCTTGCTTTCTCAAATCTTGTTAGTGTTGGAGGCCCCATCAATATTTTGCCGTCAACACTCAATTCTATTACCTCGTGTTTTTCATCTATATCGATAATCGCACGTTGTCTGATTGCCTCACATTCTTTATCTAATTGTTCTAGTTCTTTTTCTGTTAATTCTATTGCAACTTTTTTACCAGTAGAATCAAATTCGTATTTATTCTCTTTAATTTTTCTATAATTTTCAATTGCCTTCTCCATTGTTGCATGAACACTAATTTCGGCATCTGGATCAATTTCCTCGGTTTCAGGTGTGATGATTTCTTCTAATTTTGCCTCTGGTACTAATGGAGCTGGTTCCTCTTTTTCTTCAACTACATTTGGTGTTTCTTCAGGCTCTGACAAGTAAATTAATTGAAAAATGCCAATATATAATCCAAACATTTTCTTGCTGATATGGATGGAGGATCTGTCTCAAAATTGTATGTAATTTTGGAAATAACTGGTAAATTTAAAATTAAATGCGAATTAAAACGTCATCTTTCTCCATCATTGGTTGGAACAATTAATCGCTCATTACCTGTAACCGGAACTATTCACATGCTTGGTACTAGTGGCGTATATGTAGAATCTCATATCGAATCTGGAGGCGAACGAACTAGAAAAGAATTCAAAAAAGGTGACGTTGCATTTTTATCTGTAGGTCATGCGTTTTGTTTTTTTCATAAGGATGCCAAAGTTGGTAAAGATCTAATTCCTATCGGAAAGATTCTAGATAATCCTGAAGATTTATTGAAAACAGAATCTGGAGATGAAGTTTCTATTTATTGTGATATTGGTTGATAAATATAGTGCCCACTAAATCCGCCAACCTTTTTCACAGTTCCTTGTACTACTGATTTTTTAAGAAATGCATTTGCAGTTGAAATCTTTACATTTGCTTGTCTTGCTAGATCCTGAATTGTAATTACTTTTGATGATTTAATAATTTTACTTGCTTGTTCCTCATTTATGAATACGTCAACATCTTTTTTCTCACTATGGTCTTTCTTGTCTTTTTTTACCTTATCTTTTCCACCTTGTGATTTTTCACTTGATGAGACTGATTTGTTTTTACTTCCCATAATTGTTGAACTTTAATTCCTATTTATAAACGAACAAAAAAATTCTTTTTTTCAACTTTATTAACAGTTGAATCGTCACTAATACATGGGTATTGTTTCAAAAGGCTCATCCTGTAATGTAGATGGATGTGATAATGATGCCGTTCGTTCTCTTAACACAAAAAAAGTTCAGGATGCAGGATTACGTCTTGATTCTACTGGCAAAAAATCTGCTTTATGTAAAGAACATTATAAAGAATGGAAAAAAGCAACAAAAGATGACCGCTCTTTAGAACGTGCCCGATATGACCGTGATTAATTTACGGTGTGAATCCTTGATTGTTGGGGTTACAGTCGGTTAATCTGTGTAGTCTTTCACTAATTTCATTTAATTCTTTATCACTTTGAGCTTTACTTGCAGATTCTTTTAGTGTTAACAGCATATTCGTGTTAAATGAATTTAATGAAACAGACTCTCCTGCTAAATTTTGTTCGAGACATGCCTCGATTTCCTGTAATACTGAATTATCACTTTGTGTCTCAATTGAAATTGGAATGTCTATAGAAATTTCTGTTTGGTTGAAAAAATATGCTGAAGATGAAAACCCAATAATTGCTACTATGATAATTATTATTGGAAATATTTTCTCCATGTCTAAGCTCAAAAATAACGCTTTTTAATTTTTTACATACCGAATCATTTACATTGAAAAAGATTTTTTGCACTAATCATGGGTAAAAGAAAAGATGGAAAACATGCACGATTTGCAGATCAAAAGGCTGCACGAAGAAAAGCCAATAAAAAATCCTAGTCTATATTGATATCTGATTTTTTTAGTATTTCGGCAAATTTCTCTGGAACATTTATGGCTGACTCTTGAAGTGTTTCGTAATACTTGCCTAGATTTTTGTAAATTCTTTTTGGCTCTCTTGGTTCTTCATTTGAAAGTGCATAAAGTGCTAAAATTGGAAATGCAATTGTTGCATCTGTATATACCGTGATTAAATTCTCATGAGAGTCCTGTACTTTCCCCCAACTCTTTCCTTCTTGTAAGGTTGCACCTGAAAGTCCTCCTGTATCTGGTCGTGCATCAGTAATCTGTACAATGTAATCCTGTCCTCCGTGTTCTTTTCTTAGAATCTGGTCTAACAGTGGTCCTGTTTGCTGTGCTGTATTCTTTGGAACTCCTCCTCCTAATTCTAGAATTCCTGATTTTTTTGAATTGTAGAGTATAGCGGCTTGTTCAATAATTTCTCTAACAAAATCCAAGTTAAATGGCTGATTTTTTAATCTGTGAACAGCTAAATTCAATGCAAGAGATGAATCTTTAAGAGTTGATACGTACACTGGAACATCTAAATCATAAGCTGTCGTAAGAAAACTTTTCTCAGGAAATTTTGATTTCTCTTTGCTAATTCTTCCTAAAACATTACAAAATTCTGCTGTTGTAAATGGCTCTTGTGATAATTTATCTTTGAATATGTTTTGAATAATATTGTCTTGTAATTCTAATGTCTCATAAAATTTCACATATACATCTCTAATCCGCACAATTTCTTTTTCGTATAAAATATTGTCATCAACTTGAAAATGTCCCTGTTTTACAGGTAATCCCCATGCAAAATGATCTTCGTGGTATACATTTGCTCCAGTTGCTACAATCCAATCCACAAATCCTTTCTCTAGGAGTGTTTTGATTATTCCTCCAAATCCTACAGGTGTCATTGCTCCTGCGACTGTTAAGCAGATTGTTGCATCTTCTGCAATCATTTTTTGGTATAGTTTTGCGGCTTCACCTAATTGCCTTGCATTGAATCCAGAATTTGCATAAATCTCTACTAATTCTTTCACTGTTGTCTTAGAATCGAGTTTGATATGTGGTATATCCTTTCCCTCAAAATGATGATGATTCACACAAAAATTTGTATTATAAGTAAAATAAGCTTTTAGGATCTAATATTACGTGAACCATCATCGCCTTCATCTTGAACAACATATTGTTTTACTACTTTTATCACATCATCAATTATATCACATAGGTGTACCTCGATTTCTGTACTAAACATCAACAATCCATCCTTT
>Ga0208947_1000215_pt1 | contig 31492 bp, 31 predicted proteins | sample AOAMet1_04_M0_20_2_FD_188226 | JGI IMG/M metagenome (GOLD analysis project Ga0208947, IMG submission 188226) | Ammonia-oxidizing marine microbial communities from Monterey Bay, California, USA - CAN11_04_M0_20 (SPAdes) | ecosystem: Environmental > Aquatic > Marine > Intertidal zone | place... | reverse complement strand
TCCTGCTGGCCAATGCGGTGGACGACGCAGACATGGGCATCACCCATGCCATTCGTGGTGAGGACCTCCTGTCGGGAGTGCCAAAGGTCCTCCTCTTATTGGATGCCATCGGGGTGCCCCGGCCCACCTACGCCCACCTGCCCCTACTCGTCAACGAGCAGCGCAAGAAGCTCTCCAAGCGACGAGATGACGTGTCGATCGGCGACTACAGGTCCCGCGGCTATCTCCCGGAGGCCATGGTCAACTACTTGGCCCTATTGGGGTGGGGGCCGCCTGATGACGTCGAGATCAGGCCGCTCTCCGAGATCGTGGAACTGTTCCGGATCCAAGACGTGAACAAGGCGGCTGCCTTCTTCGACCTCAAAAAGCTTGAGCATGTGAACGCCAGCCATCTCCGGGGGTTGTCCAAGCCGGACTTCATGGAGCGGGTGGCCCCCTGGGTCGGCACCGACGCGCCATGGCCGGCTGACCGGTTCGACACCGGCCAGTTCTCGACCATGGTCGACCTCGTCCAGGAGAAGCTTCGAACGTTGAGCGACATGCCCCGATTCGTGGACTTCCTCTTCCTGGAGGACCCGGTCGATGATCCCGACTCCTGGGAGAAGGTGATGGTGAAGGGTCCGTCTGCTGCCGCCATGCTCGATGGAGCGGCGGTGGCGCTGTCGGATTGTGCCTGGGACACCGATTCGGTCCTGGCGGCAGTCGCTGCTGTCGGGGAGTCGTTGGACCTCAGGCTCGGGAAGGCCCAGGCCCCGGTTCGGGTAGCGGTGACCGGTCGCACGGTCGGGCCGCCGCTGTTCGAGACGATGGCCGTGTGCATGGAGCGCGACGAGGTGCTCCGGCGGATCGCCCGGGCGAGAGCTCGCCTGTAGCACTCGTCACGACCGCGACGACGACCTGTTGCGTTGGTCGTTGCAGCCTCGCCGTTACGCTTACCGGGCCCTCAGGGGTCCACCTTCGGGGGTGGTGTAATTGGCAACACAGCTGGTTCTGGTCCAGTCGTTGGGGGTTCGAGTCCTCCCCCCCGAGCAAGAGGCGGCGTCTGACGTCGTCGCTACAATGACCGCCGCTCTGACGGTTCCGATCCCCGGATCGGTGGCGTCGGACGGCTCTGGCCCCGTTCGTCTAGAGGCCTAGGACGCCAGATTCTCAATCTGGTAGCACGGGTTCGAATCCCGTACGGGGTACCACGCAGGCCGGTCCGACCAGGGCCGGTCTTTGCGCTTTTCGGAACTCACCGCTATTTCGGTGCGATCCTCAGGCCAGATGTCGGAGGTGGGCGGTCTCGTTGACGCTTCGTAGCGTCCGGACCCCGGTAGAAGAGGCGGCGATTCTGGAGATCCCGCAATAGTCGCTGATCAGAGCGAACGGGTCGTCGTGGCCGAGCAGCGTCTGGATGTAGACGCTGGCCACCATGCTGTGGCAGAACACGGCCACCGTGCGACCCCTTTGGGCGGCCACGATGTCGTCGAACGTCTTCTGGACCCGGTCGCGGAAGGGCTCGTAGCCGTCGGAGAACATGCGTAGCGGGTCCTCCATGAATTCGCGAACCACCTCGTGGTCGGCGTCCATGTCCTCGGCCGGCGTGTAATTGGAGCGACGGTGATCGGATTCCTTGAGGCCGTCGAGCCGTTCAGGAATGAGGCCGAGTCGGTCGACGAGGGGCTGGCCGGTCTGGATGGCCCGACGCATGGTGCTGGTCACAATGGCATCGACCATCTCGTCGGCCAGGAACTCGGCGGTCGCTTCAGCCTGTTGCAGACCGAGCGGCGACAATGGGGGATCGGCGGGGCCGTCGGACCGGACCTCGGCCTCGGGGAGCGCGTGCCTGATGACGAGGAGTTCCACGACCCCGGAACCTACGGGCCGACGCCTTTCCGGCCGTTAGTGGGCTTGCGATGTCGGGAACTCCCCACGTCTAACCCTGGCTGTTCGTTGCCCTTGTCCGAGTTGTTGAGGTCAATTCGGACTACTAAGGCCGAGTTCAGCCACCGTCCGGAGCCAGAGTTCGTGTCCTGGGTCCAAGACATCAAAGTGGGTGCCGGTGTCAGAGAAGATCCCGGTTGCTTCGGGAATCAGCGCACTCTGACTGATGGGCACGGTCTGGTCATAGCGTCCATGAACGGCGATGATCCGAGGGCCGTCGAAGACCGGTTGGGCGACCCGGTAGCGCTCGGAAACCTCATCGGGCTCGCCGCCTAGCAATGCTTGCACTGCACCCGATCCAAGGTTCACTTCGGCGGCTAAACGCAGGTCAACAACTGCGGCCTGAGCAACGACGGTGTGTGGTGTGACGGTCGGACTCGCGCCTGGGTCGCCAGGAGATAGCCGGTCCCGACTCCCCGCCCAGAGCGCAAGGTGACCACCAGCCGAGTGCCCGATCACGATCACATCGTCGAGTGCTAGCGGCTCGTCTAGGTGGGCGAGATGGTCAATGGCCCGGGCGACGTCTTCCAACGTCCCCGGATACCCCCCTCCAGAATCACCCACCGACCGGTAATCGATGTTCCAGGTCACGACTCCCCGCCCAGTCGCGTCCTCGGCCAGAAGCGTCATCAATGAACTGTCGAAACCCGACCGCCAGAATCCCCCGTGGATGAGGACTACGACCCGAAAGGGTCCGTCCCCCGGCGGAACCCTGAGATCGCCGGCCTGAAGACGATCAGGTCCGTAGGAAATGCGACGAAGCCGCTCGTGGCCGACGGCATTGAGATCGGACTCCTTCCTCGCTCGAGGAGCGGCGGATGTGGATGCTCCCGCATCCGGCATCGTTGTCGTAGCTCGCGCTGTTGTCGTAGCTGGCGCTGTTGTCGTATCTGGCGCTGCGGTCGTGACCGACACCGTTATCGAGGCGAGCGAGTTTGGGGCGTCGCTGCTGCACGCGGCTTCGGTGGCACACATCGCAAGAATCCCCAGGCAGGCGACCACCCTTGTGGGCCGGTAGCAGCGGGGATGAACACGTCTCGTCGTCAGGCGATACGTCACAAGCGTTGTTCCTTACGAGACAAGGGCGCCTCTAGGTGGATCAGTGTGGGGCTCGGTAGGTGCAGATACGTACGGCGAACTGTGCGCGAAGGACCGTATATTTCACCGGATGGCGACCGTCCTTATCACCGGCAGCAACAGTGGCTTCGGCAGCTTGGCCGTCCTCACCCTTGCCAGGCAGGGCCATCAGGTGGTCGCCACCATGCGGACCGTCTCCAAGGGTGACGGCCTTCGACGGCTTGCTGAAAGCGAAGGTCTTGATATTGAGATCCGTCAGCTCGACGTCACCGATCCAGACTCAGTCGAAGCAGCTATCGCCGACCCGGCAGGCATTGATGTGCTGGTCAACAACGCCGGTTTCGAGGTCCAGGGAGCGATAGAACAGATTGACGATGTTCTCATGCAACGTCAACTGGAGACCAATGTCATGGGTCCCCTACGCACAATGAGAGCGGTTCTCCCAGCATGGAGCGAGCGTGGAAGCGGAGTAATCGTAAACGTCAGCAGCATTGCCGGACGGGTGGCCCCGCCCTACAGCGGCGCTTACGCGGCATCGAAACACGCTCTCGAAGCCCTGACTGAATCGCTCCACTTTGAGGTATCCCATCTTGGGATCCGTGTCCATCTCATCGAACCCGGGCGTTTCCCGACCAACTTTTCCGACAACATTGTCTTCCCCCCGACCTGGGAGGGTTCGCCTCACGAGGACCGGGCCCTCATATTTCGGGATTCGTTGACGAGCCTCGACGGAGACGGGACCCCAGCCGATCCCCAATTCGTTGCCGATGCCATTGTTCGTGCTGCCACTGACCCCTCGACACCGTTTCGAACGCTGGTTGGCGGGGACGCCGAACTCATCGACGCAACCAAGACCTCCATGAGCTTCGAGGATTTCGAAACCACGATGCGTACCGCCCTCGACTGGCACGACTGACATCGATTAGTTGAGCAGGGGCTCAAACCGGTGTTAGTCCCTCTCGAAGAGGTCGCCCATCTTGTCGAGTTGGTCGGTCAAACGCTCCAGCTGACCCTCCAGCCGACGGTTGATTCTTAGGGCGACGGAGGCCAGCACGACCACGAGTACCGTCACCGCACCCGCCGTGATGAACAGGCTGAGCAGCGAGCCGCCATCGGTGTTCGGGAGGATCCGGGCCACCAGGCCGTTGATGGCGTCCTTCCAGGACAGGGCAACTACCAGACCGAACGCCGTCATCACCGACGACATCACGATCCCGCGGATATTCAGTTTCTCGACGTTCTCTCTGAAGTCGCTCATGTGCGCAGCTTCTCTCCGTCTGACCTTCGGCCCGCTGGTCGGTCATCGTAGGCGAGACCCACGAAACCGCAGGTCAAACAAGCACTACTGGTCGGGATGGGGAGATTTGAACTCCCGACCCCCTGCTCCCAAAGCAGGTGCGCTACCTGGCTGCGCCACATCCCGGATCGGCAGCCAGTGTACGAGTAGGCCACGGTTGCCCTCGGGGTAAACCAGGGCTGTCCGAAGGTGACGACAACGGACTGGTGCGCGATCCTCTTGCACGGACGACGCCACGATCCTGGAGGTCCCGAGCAGCATGAGTGAACCGATCTACGACGCCCGGACGTTCTGGGAGCTGGTCGAGCGGCGGGTGGCCGACAGCCCGGATCGGGCATTCCTGATCGACCCCGGCGGGGACGAGGTGCCGGACCGAACGGTGACCTTCGCCGAGGCCAGGGCGTGGGCTGAACGCACGGCCGCCGGGTTCGCCGACATGGGTGTCGGTGAAGGCACCCCGGTGACATGGGTGCTGCCCACCCGTATCGAGACCATTGTGGTGTCCCTTGCCCTGTCGCGCCTCGGTGCCGTCCAGAACCCGATCATCCACATCTATCGGGACCGCGAGGTCGGCTTCTGTATCCGTCAGACAGCCGCCGAGGTGGTACTCACACCGGGGGAGTGGAACGGCTTCGACTACCGGGCCATGGCCGAGCGGGTCACCGCGGACTTCGACTCGCCGCCGATCGTGCTCGACACCTACGACACCCTGCCCGTGGGAGACCCTGCTGGACTCCCACCGGTCCCGGCGACACCGGCCGACGGAGAGCCACCCATCCGGTGGACCTACTACACGTCAGGTACCACATCGGATCCCAAGGGCGTGCTGCACACCGATGCCAGCCTCATGGCCGGAGGCGTGGGTCTAGCCCGGGCATTGGACATGCAGCCCACCGACGTCGGGTCGATTGCCTTCCCGTACGCCCACATCGGTGGCCCCGACTACCTGGTCTGTCTCTTGGCCAGCGGCTTTCCAGCCGTGCTTGTAGAGAAGTTCGACCTTGGTGCGGTGGTAGATGCCTACCGCCGCCACGGAGTGACGATGGCTGGTGGCAGCACCGTCTTCTACACGATGTTCCTCGGGGTCCAGCGCCAGCAGCCCGACGATCCGATCATCCCCACGCTTCGCCTCCTCTCGGGAGGCGGGGCTCCCAAACCCCCCGAGATCTTCTTCGAAGTGCAGGCCGAGATGGGCATCCCGGTGGCCCACGGCTACGGCATGACCGAGAGCCCGATGATCTGCCAGGGGTCGCCTGCTGATTCCGACGACCAGCTCGCCCACACCGAAGGTCATCCAGTGCATGCCGCGCAAGTGGCCATCTGCCGACCCGATGGAAGCGAGTGCGATCGTGGAGAGGAGGGTGAGGTCCGGATCTCGGGCCCGCAGCTCTTCAAGGGCTACCGGGACCACTCCCTGAACGCCGATGCCTTCGACGATCTGGGCCGGTTCCGCAGCGGCGACCTAGCCGTCATGCGTGATGACGGCCACGTGACCCTTACCGGTCGACTGAAGGACGTCATCATCCGCAAGGGCGAGAACATCGCCCCCAAGGAGGTCGAGGACGTCCTCTACGCCCACCCGGCTGTCGGTGCCGTAGCCGTCATCGGCCTTCCCGACACTGAGCGTGGTGAACGGGTCTGTGCGGTGGTCGAGACCGCGGAGGATTCTGAACCACTGACCCTCGACCAGCTGGTCGAGGCGTGCGCCGACGCCGGTCTCATGCGCCAGAAGGTGCCTGAGCAACTGGTGGTGTACGACGGCCCGCTACCCCGCAACGCCACCATGAAGATCCTGAAGTACGAACTGAAGGAAGCCATGGCCGAAATTCCCTGGCCGTAGGGGAATCCCCGGCCCGGGAGGGACTCTTGGCCCCAGGAGGGTGGGCCGTAGGAATCACCGGCCGGTGAACCGGCCCTGACGACGATCCCGGAAGGCCGCCACACCCTCGGCGGCATCCTCGGAGGCCGCCAACCTGGACTGGGTGGCCCCCAGCGCCTCGATGCACGCCTCTTCGCCCTCGCGGACGTAGCGGGCGGACGAGGCCTTGGTGGCCTGGATGGCCAACGGGGCGTTCGTGCAGATCACCTCGGCGATCTCGATGGCCCGGTCCAACTGGGTGCCGGTCGCTACGACCTCCTGGACGAGACCGATCCGGTAGGCCTCGGCCGCGTCGAACTCGTCAGAGGTGAGCAGGTGGTACATGGCGTTACCCCATCCGCCCCGGTCGACGAAGCGCATGGTGGCGCCGCCCGCAGCATGGATGCCCCGCATCGGTTCGAGTTGGGAGAATCGGCAGTCGTCGGCGGCTACGACGATGTCGCCGGCCAGCATGAGTTCGATGCCCAGGGTGAACGTCACGCCCTGCACCGCGGTGACGATCGGCTTGCAGCACCGACGCCCGAGCGACATCGGGTCGATGCGACCACTGGTCGATCGTCGACCTTCCTTCATGCCACCGTGGAACTTCGGAAGGTCCAGCCCTGCAGTGAAGTGGGCGCCGTGGCCGAACAGCACCCCGCACCAGAGGTCGTCGTCGGTGTCGAGACGCTCGAAGGCGTCGACCAACTGGCGGGCCATCTGTGGCGTATAGCCGTTCATCTTGGCTGGTCGGTCCAGCCCGATGAGCAGGATTCGACCACGTACCTCGGTGGTGACTCCGCCTTCGGCGGGATCGAGTTCGGTCATGGTGGGGCCTCCGTGTCGTGCGTCTGACCCGGAGTCTGGACGACCGGGAGGGTCCCCGACGGATCAGGCGGCGGCCCGTACCGCCTCACGCTCTAGCAGGCGTTCCTTGATGGGCAGGCCGAACGCGTAGCCACCGAGGCTGCCGTCGGTGCGAAGCACTCGGTGGCACGGAATCAGAACCGGGATGGGGTTAGCGCCCAGCGCGGTCCCCACGGCTCGTACCGCCTTGGGGCGATGGATCGCCCGGGCCAGATCCGCATAGGTGTGGGTGGTTCCCGCCGGGATTGCCAGGCAGGCCTCCCAAACTGACATCTGGAAGGGCGTGGCGCCACGAAGATCGAAGGTCAGGTCGCTGCGATCGCCGGTACTGAGGGAGTGTTCGATGGTGTCGAACAGGTCGTCCGGCATGGTCTCGGCACGTGCAGCTCCACGGCCGGTGCGGTCATGGTGCTCCTCACGGAACCGGGCGAAGGTGGTGGTGTTCGCAAAACTCGCTCCCGAGATGCCGTAGTCGTTCCAGGCGACCCAGAGGCCTCCGACCGGTCCGGCAATCTTCGCGATCTTGTCGACGGGTTTCTCGTCGACTTCCTCCTCGGTGCCGGTCATGCATGTCCCCCTTCGAGGGTCGTGGGTGTGATCTGCCCACTCTCGCGTAGAACCCTGTTGCATGCATCCCACCAGTGGCTGAAAAGCGGCGGGATCAGCGCGTCTGGCGGCATGGTGGTTCGGCTGGTATCAGAGGAAATGGAGAAGCGACGTCAGTCGGGAGTCCCACATGTCGGTCTGGTGCAGGTGTTCGCTGAGTCCCGGGTGCCGCGAATGCGTGCCGCTCTAACTGGTTGAGTGGCCGGTTGAGTCGCCCGACCGAGTGGGCAACCCGATCAGTCGGTGTCGAGGCCCGATCGGACGATGACTAGCGGGCACGGGCTGTGGTGGGCGATGGCTTGGCTGACCGAGCCCAGGCGGAGTCCGGCGAATCCGCCTCGCCCCCGGTTGCCGACCACCAGCATGGACGCACCTTCGGCCGAGGCCATGAGGGTGTCGGCCGGCCGGCCCTTCTTCAGGGTGCGCCGGATCTCGACCTCATTTCCGTATTTCGAGGCCTCGAGGGCGGATTCGATGACCTCGCCCTGCATCTTGTCGACCTCGGTCGCCAGGTCGAACGAATCCAGCGGGACGTAGCCCAGGTCGGGGGCGGCGGGCACGTAGGTGGGGGAGAAGCAAGTCACCACTTCGACCATGGCCCCTCGATGGTGGGCTTCTTCAAGGGCCCAGATCAACGCCTCGCGGGCGTATCCCGAACCTTCGATGCCGACGACGATGCGCCGGTCGGAACCGTCACCCATCAGGTATGCCTCCGTCTTGGTCCCCGACTACCTATATCCAGTGTAGGACAGGAGAACGGTCGGGGTGCCGGGCATTGGTGGGCCGGGCGTCATCTCAGGAGAGGGCTTCTTCGACCTTGGCTATGGCCTTCTCCTCCGGCGTGTTCAACGCGAAGGCCAGTTCGGATACCAGCACACTGAGGGCCTTGGTGTAGAGGGTCTTCTCGCCGGCCGACAGGCCCTTGGCCTGATCGCGCAGGGCAAGGTTTCGGACCACTTCAGCGACCTGGTAGACGTCGCCGCTCTTGAGCTTCTCCTGGTGGTTCTTGAACCGTCGCGACCAGTTGGCCGGCTCGCGGATGTCCCGCTTCTGGAGCACCTCGAACAGGTCCTCCACGTCGTCCTTGTCGATCGGCCAGCGCATGCCAACGTCTTCGGCCTTGTCGACCGGAACCGACAGTGTCAGTTCGCCGTGGGCCATCTCGAGCACCAGATATTCGGTGTTCTCGCCGAAGGCCTTCTTCTTTTCCTTCTTGACGATGACCGCAGCGCCGTGGTGCGGATAGACGACCTTGTCGCCGGGCTTGAACATCGAGGGAGCCTCCGGGGCTGCTGGGGGGGAGGATTCAGGATACCGCCGTGAGACGGTGGACGAGCCGGGAACGAGTTGGCTCGAGGGGTCGGACCGATCAGGCTCCGAGGCGCTCGCGGGCCGCCTTACTTCGTTCGAGCAGGTGCTCGGGCACACCGAACTGGTTGCCGGCCGCTCCGCTGCCACCGTCGGCCTCGCCGTCATCGAAGGATTCCTCTGGAGCCTCGGCGGCACGTCGTCCTGCTTCGGCCCGGTCGATCCGGTATGCGTCCCAGTCGGTGGCCAGACAGACCTGCTGGTGGCCGACCTGTCCGAGCCGAACGCCGTTGTCAAAATCGACCCAGTAGCGGTACCAGGTCACGCCATTGGCCACCCGGACCTTGCCGGCTGTGCCCTCGGGGACGCCGGGAAGGTCGACGGTTGCGACGACCTTCTTGTAGCGCTTTATGGGCAGCGTGCGATCAATGGTCTTGGCCATGGGATTCCCGGGAGTCTCAGGTGGCTGGTTTCAGTGGGCAGGTGGCGCAACGCTAGCGGCCCGCTGAACGCCCGGTGACGACAGCGTCGACCACTCGGGCCACCACGTCGTCGATGGGCACGTCAACCTTCTCGCCGTCGGCCCGGCTGGTGTATTCCAGCTGGCCGTTGTCCAGGCCGCGGGGGCCGATGGTGATCCGCAGAGGGATGCCGACCAGTTCGGCATCGGCGAACTTCACGCCAGGACGACCGTCTCGGTCGTCGAGCAGAACGTCGATACCGGCGGCCTGAAGTTCTCCGTAGAGGCGTTCGGCGACGGCCATTGATTCTTCGTGGTCGACCTTCACCACGGTCAGGACCACCTCGTACGGGGCGATCGACATGGGCCATATCAGGCCGTGTTCGTCATGGTGGGTCTCGGCGACGGTGGCCATGGCCCGGCCCACGCCGATGCCGTAGGACCCCATGGTCGGCACCCGGTTGACGCCTTCGGCGTCCAGGACGGTGACCCCCATCGCATCCGCGTACTTGCGACCCAGCTTGAAGATGTGGCCGGCCTCGATACAGCGAACGACCCGCAGGGCATTGCCACAGGTGGTGCAGGCCTCGCCGTCCAGGATGCAGCGGATGTCTAGCCAGTGGTCGACAGCGATGTCGCGTTCGACGTCGACACCTTCGAGGTGCTGGTCGTCGACGTTGGCCCCGGTGGTCATGCCGGACCGGCCACGAAGTGCCTCGTCGGCATAGATGGGCAGTTCGGTCACGCCGACCGCGCCGAGGCTGCCGGGCGACGCACCGAGGGCCGCTTTGATCTCGTCGGCGTCGGCAGGCACCACTTCGGTGGCTCCGGTGGCATCGATGAACTTCTGCTGCAGGAACGGATGGTCGCCCCGCAGCAGGACCAGCGTGAGCACGCCGTCGACGTTGTAGACGAGCGTCTTGACCTGGTGGACCGCCGGATGGTCGAGTTCGACGAGTGCTGCGATGGTCCGCACGCCAGGCGTCGGAAAGCTCTGCGGAGCGTCGCCGGACGAGCGGTTATCCACGGGTTCGAGCGCCGCAGTGGCCCGCTCCACATTGGCGGCGTATCCGCATCCGTCACAGATCGCCACGTCGTCCTCGCCGGCATCGGACTCGACCATGAACTCGATCGAGGCGCTGCCGCCCATGGCGCCCGACGAGGCCTCCACCGGACGGGTATCTAGGTCGAGACGTCGGAAGATCCGCTGGTAGGCGTCGTGATGGAGGTCGAAGGACCGGTTGAGGCCATCGTCGTCGAGGTCGAACGAGTATGAGTCCTTCATGGCGAACTCGCGTACCCGCAGGAGCCCGGACTTGGGTCGGGGTTCATCCCGGAACTTCCACTGGATCTGGTACCAGAGCTGCGGCAGTTCCCGGTAGGAGTTGAGCTCCTGGGAGATGGTGGCGAACACTTCCTCATGCGTCATGCCGAGGGCCAGATCGGCGCCCTTGCGGTCCGTCAGGCGGAACATCTCGTCGCCCATCGACTCCCAACGGCCCGAGGCCTGCCAGATGGAGGCGGGGTGCATGGCCGGCAGCAGGAACTCCTGGGCACCGATGCCGTCCATCTCTTGGCGAATGACCGCGGCCACCTTCTGGTGGACCCGCCAACCCAGCGGCAGCATTGAGTAGTGGCCGGACTGGAGTTGGCGCATGAAGCCGCCGCGGGCGAGCAGGCGATGGCTCACCGCCTCGGCCTCGGCCGGGGCGTCGCGCAGAGTGGGAACAAAAAGGGATGACCAGCGCACCGGCCGTCTCCTCTCCGGCTGTCGGGGCCGTTCGGGGTGAAGTCAGATCGTACCAACCCGCACCGGGGGCGACGGTAGCCACGCGGCGCTGGTCCGGCCGGGTAGGAAGCGGCTGGCGGGCCCGTGTCAGAATCGATCCATGACCGACACCATCACCTCCGTGGCGGCGACCGGGACCCCTGACGAGGTCCGCGCCGAACTCGATGCCTGGCTCTCAGAGAACTGGGATCCTGACCTGACCGTTGAGGAGTGGTGGGCCCGTCTGGCTGGCGCCCGGTGGGCGTCGCCGGCCTTGCCTCCCGAGGCTGGCGGCCGTGGCTACGGACGGGACCTCGCCTCGGCGGTGTCGACCGGACTGGCAGAGGCCAATGTGGTCGGTCCGCCAATGGGGTTGGGCTTGATGCTGGCCGCACCGACCATCGGTGTGCACGGCACCCCCGAACAGATCGACCGCTGGGTACCGCCCATCCTTGAGGGGACCGAGGCCTGGTGTCAGCTGTTCTCCGAGCCGGGCGCCGGATCGGACCTTGCCGGCCTGCAGTGCAAAGCGGTCCGTGACGGCGACGAGTGGATCATCACCGGTCAGAAGGTCTGGACGTCAGGCGGCCACATGGCCCAGAAGGGGATGCTCATCGCCCGGACCGATCCCGATGCTCCCAAGCACCAGGGCATCACCTACTTCGGTATCGATATGGACCAGCCGGGCATCGAGGTCCGCCCGCTCCGGGAGATGACCGGACAGGCCTTGTTTAACGAGGTGTTCCTCGACGAAGCCCGGGTTCCCCACGACGCCGTCATTGGCGGCCTGGGCGTCGGCTGGGCGGTGGCCAACACCACACTGGCCTTTGAACGGGCCAGCCTTGGCGGCGGCGGGAAGCACCCGGTGTCGGTGGCTCCTGGTCCGACGGCCGGCCGGCTTCAGGCACGCGCCGGTGATTACACCGAGCGGGTCAACCGAGGTCCGGACGGTGAGGGCGGTCGTGGCATGGGCACATCGGCCATGATCGATCTGGCCCGTGCAGTGGGCAACGCTGATGACCCGATCGTGCGTCAGGAGATCGTGCAGCTGCACATTCTTGGCGAGGTGAACCGGCTCAACATGCAGAGGGCCAAGGCAGGCGGCAGCCGCACTGGTGCCGAAGGCAACATGGCCAAGTTGGCCATGAGCGAACTGGTTCGACGTAGCCGCGACGTGGGCAACCTGATCATCGGAGCCGACGGGATGCTGGCCCCGGCTAGCTGCACTACCGGCGGGGTGGTCCAGGAGGTCACGGTGTTCAGCCCGGCGCCGGCCATCTACGGCGGCACCGATCAGGTGCAGCGAAACATCATCGGCGAGCGGGTGCTCGGCCTTCCCAAGGAGCCGGGCCCGGACAAGGGAACGCCGTTCCGGGACCTCCTCCAGAACTAGCTCGGAAACAGGTGGGCCAGGAGGGCTGACCGGACAGCGTCCGGATCCTCCATCATCGGGGCGTGTCCCGAGGTGGCCAGTTCGACCAGTGTGGCGTGACCAAGCGCGTCGACCAGCGGTTGGGCGCCCCGACGTGGAGTCATCCGGTCGAGCGTGCCCAGTACCACCGTGGTCGGACAGGTGATCGCGGCTCCGGCATCCACCGCTCCGTCGTATGCCCCGCACAGCGCCAGGTCGCTGGCCAGTACCCCGTCGGGCGAGGTCTCGATGACGGCCCTGCTGGTTCCCGTCATCGACATTCCCGGGGTGGGGTTGGTGCCGAACTTCTGGTCGGGTCCGTGCATCCAGCCGGCCATGAGGTCGGCGGCCAAGGGATCGTCGTCGTCGGCGGCGGTTTGCAGAGCGGGATGCACGGGCATGGCTGCTCCGAGTCCCATCACGACCAGCGACGCGATCCGGTCACCGAGGGTGGCAGCCGCTTCGAGGCCGATGAACGCGCCCATGGAGTGGCCGATCACGTGCAGTGGCCCGCCGAGGGCCTCGGACAGGTCGCCCACCCAGGCCGCCAGTTCTGCTATCGACCCCAGCGCCGGTCCGTCGGAGTAGCCGTGTCCCGGCAGGTCGACGGCCACCGCCCGGGTGTCGTGGTGGGCCAACCAACGGGTCTGGTGCGACCAGACCGTTCGGTCCATGCCGGCCCCGTGGATCAGGGCTACCAGCGGGGCATCGGCCACCTCTGGTCGGTCGATGGCCATTGCGCCAGTCGCCGCGTGCACCGATTGGCCAGCTACCTGGATTCTCATCGGTTGATTACGCCTTCTGAGAGGCGCGCAGGGCCCGCGACAGGTCGGCACAGATGTCGTCGGGGTCCTCGAGTCCGACAGAGAGGCGGATGAGTTCCTCGCCTATCCCGGCGGCTGCGAGATCCTCGGCGCTCATCTGCTGGTGGGTGGTCGACCCGGGATGGATGACCAGTGTCTTGGCGTCGCCCACGTTGGCCAGGTGCGAGGCCAGTTCGACAGCTTCGATGAATCGGCGTCCAGCCTCTCGTCCGCCGTGCACGCCGAAGCTCAGGATGGCACCAGCTCCCTTCGGGTAGAGCCGGGCGGCCAGTTCGTGGTCGGGGTGGCTGGGGTGCGCTGGATGGCTGATCCACGACACGGCGTCATGGGCGTCCAGCATCTCGATCACCTGGTGGGTGTTGTCGACGTGGCGGGCCATGCGTACCGGGAGGGTCTCGACACCCTGCAGCAGGTAGAAGGCGTTGGCCGGACTCATGCAGCCGCCGAAATCGCGCAACCCCTCGGCTCGGGCGCGCATGGACAGGGCGGTGGTACCGAACTCCTCGGTGAAGGTGATGCCGTGATAGCCGTCGTAGGGCTCCGACAGCGTGGGGAACTTCCCGCTGGACGCCCAGTCGAAGCGTCCGCCGTCCACCACCACGCCGCCGATGGCCACGCCGTGTCCGCCCAGGAACTTTGTCACCGAGTGGATGACGATGTCGGCGCCGTGGTCGATGGGGCGCATTAGGTACGGCGTGGCGAACGTCGAGTCGACGGCCAACGGCAGGCCGTGGGAGTGGGCCACCTCGGCCACCGCGGTTACGTCGAGTACCTCGATGCCTGGGTTGCCGAGGGTCTCGGCGAACACCAGGCGGGTCTCTGGACGGATGGCCGCATCGAAGGCTCCGGGGTCACGGGGATCGACGAAGGTCGTGGTGATCCCGAACCGGGGCATGGTCAGGTTCAACATGTTGTGGCTGCCGCCGTAGATATTGCGGCTGGCTACCACGTGGTCGCCAGCATTCAGGATGGTGGCCATGGCCAGGTGCAGGGCTGCCTGCCCGCTGGACGTGCACACGGCACCCACCCCGCCTTCCAACGAGGCGATCCGCTCCTCGAGCACGGCAACGGTCGGGTTGGAGATCCGTGAGTAGAGGTGGCCACTGACCTCCAGGTTGAACAGGCCCGCCGCGTGGTCGACCGAGTCGAACACGTACGAGGTGGTCTGGTGAATGGGCACGGCCCGCGAGCCGGTGACAGGGTCGGGACGTTGTCCGGCGTGCAGGGCACGTGTGTCGAATCGGTGGTGATCAGGTTCGACCATGGGTGGAACCTAGGCCAGTCGGAGCGACACGATGGTGCTGGTCCGACTGTGCCCGGTCAGTACGAGACCCGCTGGGCCAGTCGGTCGAGGGCCTCGTCGGTGCCGATGGCCACGATTACGTCACCCTCGGCGAACGGCCGACCGGTCACGTCGTCGGTGTGGAACCGGGACGTGGCGTCCCGCACGCTGAGCACCACGGCGCCCGTGTCCTGGCGGATAGTCAGGTCGTCGATGGTTTGACCCACGAAGTCGCAACCGTCGGGAAGGCGGATCTCGCGCATCTTGGCTTCGAAGTCGCCGTCATGGACTACCACGTCGACGAAGTCGGCCACGTTGGGCTGGGTGGCCAGGCTGGCCATCCGACTTCCAGCGATCTCATATGGGTTCAGCACCCGATCGGCACCTACCTGGAGCATCTTGGTCATGGCCTCGGAATCGTCGGCACGCGAAACGATGAACAGCCCCGGATTCATCTTGCGTGACGACAGCGTCACGTACAGGTTGTCCACGCTGGTGCCCAGCGCGGTGATGAGGGTGGCCGCCCGTTCGATGCCGGCGGTTCGCAGCACTTCGTCGCTGGTGGCGTCTCCCACCACGTGCAGTACGTCGTCAGGAAGGCGAGATTCGTCGCGGTCGACCACCACGATCTCCTGGCCGACCGACCGCACGAATTGTTCGATGGCCTGACCCACCCGGCCGGTACCACAGACCACCAGGTGGCCGCTCAGGTCGTCGATGGTGCGTTGCATTCGATACCTCCGGAACTGGCCGGTGAGTCGGCCCTCGACGATGCTCTCGATGACCGACGTGGCGCCGTAGAGCATCGAGCCGGCGCCTAACAGGATGAGTACCGAGGTGTAGGCCTTCCATGCGGTGTCCGGATCGCCGTCGGCAACCTCCCGGAATCCGACGGTGGAGACGGTGATGATGGTCTGGTAGGCGGCATCGACCAGACCGAGGCCGAGGATGGTGTAACCGGCAGTGCCCAGGACGAGTACGCCGACGATGAGCGATGCAGCGGTCGCTAGATGACCCCAGGTGTCGGGGCGGATCCGGGCGAACATGACCTGAGGGTAGGACACGACGAGGGTCGGTTACCCCGTTGGTGTGCCGTGTCTAGAGTGCGCGGTCATGCGCATCGGATTTATCGGATTGGGCAACGCCGGCGGCAAGTTGGCCGGCAGCCTCCTCCGAAACGGCTACGACCTGACCGTTCGTGATCTCGATCCCGAGGTGGCCCGCCCGTTTGTCGATGGCGGTGCCTCGTGGGCCGACTCGCCGAGGGAGATGGCTGAGGCGTGCGATGTGGTGATCACGTGCCTCCCGTCGCCCGCGGCCTGCTCGGCGGTGATGGAAGCCGATGACGGGGTCCTCGCCGGGCTGCGCGCCGTGGCCGAAGCGGGGACTGATGCCGGCGGGTCGCAGATCTGGCTGGAGATGAGCACGACCGACGAGTCCGAGGTTCGACGTATCGGCGCCCTGGTGGTTGAGGCGGGGGCCGAACCGGTGGACTGCCCGGTCTCGGGGGGCTGCCACCGGGCGGCCACCGGGAATATCGCCATCTTCGCGGGGTGTGAACGGGAGACCTTCGAGCGGATCCTGCCCGTGCTGACCACCATGGGGCGGCGGATTCTGCACACCGGTCCGCTGGGCTCGGCGTCGATACTGAAGGTGGTGACCAACTACCTGGCGTCGGCCAACCTCCTGTCAGTCAGTGAGGCGCTAGTGACCGCATCGGCCGCTGGCATGGACCTCAACACCTCGTACGAGGCCATCCGCATCTCATCGGGCAACTCGTTCGTGCACGAGACCGAGAGTCAGGTCATCTTGAACGGCAGCCGGGACATCAACTTCACCATGGACCTGGTGGCCAAGGACGTCGGCCTGTTCGATGCCCTGTCCCGCAGGCTCGACGTGCCGTTGGAGCTCTCACCGTTGCTGGTCGAGGTCTTCGAGGACGGTCGGGCCCGCTACGGCGACCGGGAGTTCTCACCCAACATCATCCGGCGACTCGAGGAGGCCACCGGTCTGGACGTGCGGACGTCCGGTTTCCCGGCCGAGATCGTCGATGACGAGCCAGAGGAACCCGGCTACGAGGTGGTGCCGCCTCGATGAGCACGATTCCCGAGGTCATGACTGCTCTCCAGCTGGTGGGCAACGGTGGACCGGAGATGCTCGTTCTACGCCACGACGTACCCGTCCCGGTCCCGGCCGACGACGAGGTGCTTGTGCGGGTCCGGGCGTGCGCCATGAACAACACCGACGTGAACACCCGGGTGGGTTGGTACTCCAAGGCAGTGACCGGGGCGACGGTCACCGAGGGCTTCACCGCCGCCGATTCGGTGGGAGAAGTGGCCGACGACGCCGCGTGGGGAGGCAGCGGCCTTGCTTTCCCGCGCATTCAGGGGGCCGATCCGTGCGGTGAGGTGGTGGCCGTGGGGGCGACGGTCGACGCTGACCTGATCGGACGACGGGTGCTAGCCGACGGCTGGATTCGTGACGCCGACGACCCGTCCGACCGCTCGAAGGCCGGTTATCTGGGATCTGAACGGGATGGCGGTTACGCCCAGTACTGCGTCATCCCGGTCCGAAACGTCTATCCGATCGATCCGGCCGACGGACCCCCGCTAGACCTGACTGACGCCGAGTTGGCGTCGTTTCCTTGTTCGTGGGCAACCGCGGAACACATGCTCACCCGCCCGGCGGTAGGTCTGTCCGACACGGTGGTGGTGACCGGAGCGTCCGGTGGTGTGGGATCGGCGCTGGTGCAGCTGGCCAGGCTGCGGGGCGCCCGGGTGGTGGCCGTGACCAGCGCCGCCAAGTTCGCCGCCGTCTATGCCATGGGGGCCGATGCCTGTGTGGACCGGGCCTCTGATGACCTGGCTGCAGCGGTGGTTGAAGCGGCGGCCAGTCTGGCCGACAAGGGGTCCGACGGAGGGTCCGCCCTGGCAAGCGGCCGGGTCGACGTGCTGGCCGACGTGGTAGGTGGCCCCGACTTCGCTCCGCTGCTCGAGGTGGTCCGCAGGGGAGGGCGGTACACGACTGCCGGGGCCATCGCTGGGCCCATCGTGGACCTGGACCTTCGGACGTTGTACCTCAACGATCTCGAGTTGTTCGGTTGCACCGTGTACGAACCGCCGGTGTTCGAAGCGCTCGTCGCCTACATCCAACGGGGAGAGGTGTACCCGGTGGTGGCCGCCACGTGGCCGCTCGCCGACTTCCATGCCGCCCAGGAGGCGTTCACCGCCAAGTCCCATGTGGGGGCCATGGTTGTCGAGATCCCCTGAGGTCTCGTTGCCGGACACCCGTCCGGTCGGAGCCGGTGTCAGCACAGGGGCCGGCGCCCGCGCGGGGAAGGGTCAGCCGATGGGTGGGTCGTTGGCGTGGAGCGGGGCGTAGAAGTCCAGGTTCTGCCTGAGTAGGTCCATCGACGTCATGTCGGTTGGGGGCAATTCGCCCTCGTGTACGCCCACCGGTTCGGTGCGGTTGCCCCACGTCAGGGCAATCGACCCCCAGGTGACCCCGCCGCCGAAGGCCGTCAGTACGACGGTGTCGCCGGGTGAGATGCGGCCCGCATCCAGCGCATCGGAGAGGGCCATGGGGATCGATGCCGCTGCCGTGTTGCCCAGGTCGGTGATGTTGACGAAGACTCGCCCCGCTTCGATGCCCAGTCGCCGCGTCGCCGAATCGATGATCCGGGCATTTGCCTGATGGGGGACAACCAGATCGACGTCGTCGGCGGTTAGTCCGGCCCGTTCGAGCACGCGGGCCGCCGACGCCGAGATGCCCTGGACGGCAATCTTGAACACGGCCCGTCCCTCGAAGTGGAGGCGGAAATTCTCTGGGTCGTTCGTGGCCTGAGGTTCTCCGGCCGATCCCATGGACCTGATGACCATGGTGCCGCCTTTGCCGCCGTCGGCCCCTAGGTCGACGGACAGCACCCCGGCCCCATCCTCGGAGGGCTCGAACACCGCGGCACCTGCGCCGTCACCGAACAGGATGGCCGTTCCGCGGTCCCGGTAGTCCATGGCGAAGTGGAGTTTCTCAGCGCCCACCAGCAGCACCTTGTCGGCGTAGCCCGATTCAATCATCGAGGCGACCACCGACGTGCCGTACACGAAGCCCGAGCAGGCGGCGTTCAGGTCGAAGGCGGCGGCGTTGGAGGCACCGATCCGATCCTGGACCATGGCGGCCACGCTCGGGCAGAGGATCTCCGGGGTGCAGGTAGCCACCACGACTAGGTCGACCTCGTCGGCGTCCAGACCGGAACAGGCCAGCGCCCGACGGGCGGCCAGCTCGGCCATATCTGTCACCTCGACGTGGGAGAGCTGGCGGTTGCGGATTCCGGTGCGTTCGACGATCCACTCGTCGGTGGTGTCCATGAGCTGCTCAAGGTCGGCATTGCTGAGCGAGACCGGGGGAACACATTTCCCCCACCCGGTGATCACGGCACGTCGGGACATGGGGAATTTCCTACCACGCACGGACGTTCGGACTCGTTGTCGGTGGCGGCCGGTCCTATTCCCGGGTGCCGTGGTTGATGGTGCTCTGGCCCCGCTACGCCGGTAGGGACGTTCGGCTCTTGTGCCCCCCGCAGGCCCGTTCCTACGGTCGAGGACATGGAGCGCCATCTGATGGTCCAGACCGGAGCACCATCTGATGGTCCAGACCGTCGAGTTGCTGGCGCTCCGGGGATACATCGACTTCACGTACGCCGGTAGGTTCGTCTACGTATGTCGGTCGATCAGATGAGCCTGTTCACGGCGCTCCTGGCGTTGGTTGCCGCAGCGGTGGCCTTGGTAGGGGTGGTTCTGTTGACCACCGCTGCCGGCCGGGTGGTACTCGTAGGGTTTCGAACAGACGCCCGACGGCTGGCTTTTTCGGTGGCCGGCGTCTCAACCGCGGCCAGTCTCTGGTTCTCCGAGGTTGGCGGCTTCATCCCTTGCGAACTCTGCTGGTATCAGCGGATCCTCATGTACCCGCTGGTCTTGGTCCTGGGTGCGGCCGTCTGGGGCGGTGACGATCTTCTGCGTTGGCGGGTCCTGCCGTTCTCGCTCCTCGGGGTGGCCGTTTCGGGTTACCACGTGCAGTTGCAGTGGTTCCCCGACCAGGCGTCTTCCTGTGAGGTGTCGACACCGTGCACCCAGCAGTGGGTCGACGAGTTCGGCTTCGTGTCGATCCCGGTGATGGCGTTCTTCGGGTTTGCGGCCATCACGGTGCTCGTTCTAGCCGCCACTGTCCGCGAGGATGCGGGTCTTCCGGACGGTTTGCGTGCTGGCCGGGATGTCGATTCCATCACTCCGGGAGAGGGGCCATGACCGACGAGACGACCAGTGGTGGAGGTCCGGGTCGGACCATCGCGTACGTACTGGTGGGGGCGGTTGCCCTAGCGTTGGTGGCCGCGCTCACCCTCGGGGGAGGCGAGCCGGTCGGTGATCTCGATGGCAATGAGACCGGTCCGGTGGTGGTGGCAGGCGAAGGCCTGCCCGAGTTCGACGGCACGTCTGGCGATTCGGCGATCGGGATGATGGCGCCTGACTTCGACGCCACCTCGTTCGATGGTCGACAGGTGCTCATCCGCCCCGGTGAAGGGTCGGGTTATGTGTTGGCCTTCTTCGCCCACTGGTGTCCCCACTGTCAGGACGAGGTGCCCAAGCTCGTCGACTGGATCGGACGGGGAGGCATTCCCGACGGGGTCGAGGTGGTGGCCGTATCGACCGCGGTGTACCTGGAGCGCGGTAACCCGCCACGGGCCTGGCTGGCCGTTGAGGGTTGGCCGGCCGTCGCGGTTCGAGACGACGACACGAGCACCGTGGCCGATGCGTTCGGGCTCCGGAGTTTCCCGTACTTCGTTGTCGTTGGAACCGACGGGCGGGTGCGCGGGCGGATCAGCGGCGGGCTGGCTCTTGAGGACTGGAACTGGGCGCTCGACCAGGCGGGACGTTCAGGCGCCGTGCGATCCGGCTCCGGCTCCGCCTGAGCCAGGGGCCAGAGAGGCGACGGCCGGCTCGGGACGCTGGCTGCCCATCTGGATCCGGCGTTGGTGACGGTGCGAATCGCGCCTTGGGTCGACTGTAGGAGCACTCAATGGGTGCGACCGAACTGCATGTGTGAGGTCTCATTTGTGGTCGCGAGCACCACTTCACCTCGAGGAGAGTCAATCGTGACGGACATTCCTGGTGGCCCTGCAGATACCGCGATGTCGAGATCGATGGCATGCAAGGTGCCTGCGAGGTCATCGGCGTCGGGCGCCGTGATGGCCAACGCCCTGAACTCACCCCCGACGGGATTGGTGTCTTTCGGATTGGCACACTCGAGCCAATCGATGAAAAACGGCATGCGCCCACCGTGCGGACTTCCGATAGGGAACAACAGATCCCACACGAGGAGTTCACCCGATTCCGTCTTGCGCTGGGTGCGATTGGGACCCTGAGTCGGTACGCCGGCCCTGTCCAGTGCCTTGGCTATGGCGTTGAGATCACCTTCGGCCACCCAAGTGACCATTCCACCGCTCGTCAAGTTGGCGAACTGTGCACCAGCGTTACCTTCCTGGGACTGTGCCGGGTCAGGTGCGATGATCTCGAGATAGGTGGAGCCCAGGGACAGAAGTGCATTGCGAGTTCCGAGACCCACATGCTCTCCGCCGTAAGCCGCTGCGACCCCGAACGTGTCCGCTGCCCATTCGATGCCTTCGTTTAACGATGCCACGGCGTACATGAAGTGATCGATCCGCGTGGTCAAGATGCTCGCCCCCTCTGCCGGCAACGGATCCTTGCAGTCCTCGAGAGAAAGAAATTGCGAACACATGTTGAAATGGGAATGGTTCTCATTAGTGTGAGGTGATGGAAATCTTCTATCTAGTCCTACTCATCGTTGTGGTTTCTCTTGGTCCTGGGCTACTGCCCCAGGTGTTCGTCAACAGGGTCTCATCTCAAGGGCTTGCAGACCTGACTGGCTTCGCGTCCGGGCTCTTGTTGGTTTCGGCGTTTGTAGTCGTAGTCCCTGAGGGCTTTCATACCGCTGCTGAAAGCGGTGGCGGGTTCGCGTTCGATCCCGTGGTACTTGGTCTTGCTGGTTTGGCGGGATTCGGCTTGCTGTTGGTGTTGGAAGGCTGGGGAATCGGTCACGCTGTTCACGAGGAGCATCACGACCACGAAAGCGGTCACGGCCACGAGCATGTACATCATCCGTACTCATCAGGAGTCGTTGCACTAGGGCTGTCGGTCCACGCTTTGGCAGATGGCCTTGCTATCGGAGCGGCCGCAACATCTGGCGAAACATCGTTCTCGCTGCTCGTAGCGTTTGCGGTGATCGTTCACCGCGTGCCGGCCGCCCTCAGCCTTGGAATCTTCCTGCTACATCAACCGGGGGGTAGGAGAGCAGCCATAAAGGGGCTTTTGTTATTCACTCTCGCCACGCCCGTGGCCATCGTCCTGTCATACCTGGTACTCGACGGCGCTGATAAGTCAGTTCTGGCCCTCGTGTTGCTTTTCTCGGCTGGGACCTTCGTCTACGTGGCAACGGTCGACACTCTCCCGGCTATACACAATCCGACGACTGGTCGGCGGTCAGTGCGCAACGTGCTGTCAAGTGCGGCAGCGTTCTCCATGCTTCTGATAGTGCTGAATAGCGCTGGGATCTTGGAGCATGGCCATCATGAGATCGACGGTCATCACGATGATGGTCACGTAGGTCATCACGACGATGGTCACGACGATGGTCACGACGATGGTCACGACGATGGTCACGCAGAAGACAGCCGTTGACCATCAAGACTCAAGCCGGTAGCTCGTAGCGCGAATCCAACACCAAGGCGTGTTGGAAGTTTCGAGAAGACATTGCTCTTGGGGCTGCCTTCTCGAGTTTCGGTGCCCTATGGCCTCTAGAGGGATCGTGTCGCCGTGGGCAGGGGCTAGACCGTCGTCTACTAGGCAATCATCCGGTGGTCACGCTGCCAGTCGACGCAACTGGTGGGCAGCGAGAGACCCGGCGACCGCCACCATGGCACCCAGAGCCACGAGGCCTGGCCACGTCATCGACCAGGTGAGGTCACCCAGGAACCCTTGGCGGGCAAACCGCAGCACGTTGGTGACTGGATTTACTCTGGCGACAGTGTGTAGCCAGCCGTTCATGAAGTGAATCGGCACCTGGCCGGTGGACAAGAACATCAAGCTGAACCCGCAGACCTGGATCAAGATCATGGAACGCATTGTGCGAAACCGATAGACGACTGCCAGGCCGAGAAGGCAGAACGCTGAGGCCATACCCGCCGTAGCCACGTAAACGGTCACCAGGGCAAGCGGGCCGCCGGGCAACCTGAGTCCACCAAGAGCCGAGACTAGTAACACACCCGTAGTCGGGATCGTCGACCTCAGCGCGCTGTAGGCCATCGTCCCAACCAAGATCGGTACTCGGCTACCAGGAGTCAGCAACAGCCGATCAAAGAAGCCGTTCTCAATGTCCTCAGCGGTAGTCGATGCACCACCCACCCCTGCAAACACCGCCCCCTGCATAGCGGCATATACCGCCATCCAATTGAAAACATTGTCGGTCCCGTAACCCTCGACCCGAGTGAGCGATCCGAATGCGCCTGTAAAGCTGACAACGAAGATCAGCGGCATCAGCAGCACCGGCATGATCAAGGTTGGCCGCGCCACGATGCGGCGCATCCCCCTACCGCAGATTGCAGAGGCCACCATGCCGGCGAACCTCAGGTCCGTGGAGTGATCGACCGTGACGGCGCTCACGAGGAACTGAGCTTCCGATTCAGGGCGACCACTGCCATCGTCACCGTGGCAACAGAAATCACCAATGGAACGACAAGTGCCTGTCCGACGTCTGCCCACGACCAGCCCTCGAGTATGAGGCGCCTAACCGGGTCGATAATCCAAGTCACCGGGTTTGCTTCGGCCACCTCGCGGAACCAGCCGCTCATCAGGTTGGTCGGGAAAAACGCTGAACTCATGAAGATGCTCGTGAACACCAACGGAAACGTGGCGTTGACGGCCTCCTGACTGCCCGTGAAGATTGCCAGCATCTGGCCCAGCCCTCCAATGGCAATGACGAGGAGGACCGCCGCGACCACCAGCACGACAGCGGCAGCCGGCCCACCGGCGATCTCGGCGCCAAACAACAGGAATATGGCGATGATGAGGACCCCCTTGACGGCGGCTACTACTACGGCCCCTCCGAGTCGCCCCAACAACAACGGAAGGCGCATGCAGGGCGAGGCCCGTAGCCGATCAAAGAAGCCGTTTTCGATGTCACGGGCTAGTTCCGTTCCGGCCTCGGTCGCACCGAACGACACTGATTGAACGAGGCTGGCCGGCAGTACGAAGTCGAGAAACGAGTCGACGGCCGGGAAGCCGGGTAACAGGATGACGCGGGTGAACTGGTGCGTGTAGACGGCGGCCAGCAGCAGCGGAAACACGATCCCTGGAACTACGTTGCCGAGTTGACGCCATTCCGAGACAACGGATCGTCGGGTAAGGGCCAGGGTCTGGGCTCCGGCGAGACGAAGCCCTGTTGCCGCACCTCCGCTCACAGTTGGAGATTCACTTTTCGGCCCCCTCGAGGCGACGGCCGGTCGCGTCGGCGAACACGTCATCAAGACTGGGCAGATCAAGTTCTAGGTGCGAAACGGTGACTCCGGCGACATCTAGGGCCCGGACTACCTCGGCTACTCGTGCAGCACCTCCGTCGAGACCAATGGCGCAGCGGCCCTCGAAGGCCGGACGCTCGGGTCCGAAGCCGATAAGAACGCTCCGAGCCGACTCGAGAAAGACCGGGTCGACGTCCACGCGCAGCGTCGGAGAACCGACCGTCGACTTGAGATCTGCCGGTGAGCCTTCACGAACCAGTCGGCCATGGTCGATGATGGCGATTCGGCCGGCCAACTCGTCCGCCTCTTCGAGGTACTGAGTGGTGAGGAAGACCGTCGTTCCCAACTCGCTGTTGAGCCTGCGCACCTCCTCCCAGAGAGCCAGTCGGCTCGTGGGGTCGAGTCCAGCGGATGGCTCGTCGAGGAAAAGGATGCTGGGCTCATGCACCAGCGAGAGAGCCAGGTCTAGGCGCCTCCGCATGCCCCCCGAATAGGTCGCCACACGCCGGCCCGCCGCACCCGCTAGTCCCACCCTCGCTAGGAGTTCCGCACCACGATTCCTGGACTCCGATCGGGAGATGCCGTGGAGCACCGCTTGAAGTCGCATCAATTCGTTCCCCGTCATGAGCGGATCAATAGAGGCGTCCTGCAAGGCCACACCGATAATCCGTCGGACAGCGGCGGCCGACTTCTCTACGTCGTGACCGTCGATTCTCGCAGTACCCCCGGTGGGTCGAAGCAGGGTGGTGAGCATCCGAACGGTGGTCGACTTGCCTGCACCGTTGGGTCCCAGAAATCCAAAGATCTCACCACGGGCAACGGACAAGTCGATTCCTTCGACAGCGACGACCTCACCGAAGGTTCTCTTGAGGCCACTTGCCTCGATCACGACGTTGTCAGTCATTCGTACCCCGTGTTCTCGTCCATACGCGGCCCTTCCTACTCGCTGAACCCCACCCCGATGCCAGACGAGCGACGCTCTACTGAGCGGAGTCGTAATATCTCCCTCAAGTCTCACCTTCTTTACCGCTTAATCCGGAGTCATCGTGTCGCCCTGGGCTGAGAATCTGATGAGGTCGCTGGATGGGCGAGCCACCATGGTCGAAACTGACCTTGGGCCAGTCCAGGTCGCCAGAGAAGGCGATGGACCCAGGGTGTTGAGCATCCACGGTTCGCCCGGTGGGTTCGACCAGGGCCTGGTCTGGGCCCAACGCCTGCGCACCGGCGGCTGCCAACTGATCGCTCCGTCACGACCCGGGTATCTTCGGACGCCACTTGATTCCGGTCGAGGTCCGTCCGAACAGGCCGACCTGTACGCATCAATGCTCGACGCCCTCCACATCGACAAGGTGACGATCCTGGGCATCTCATCAGGCGGCCCGTCGGCAGTCCATTTCGCCGCCCGACATCCAAATAGAACCAAAGCGCTGCTTCTTGACGCAGCCGTACTGTTGCCGATCTCCCCAGTGAGCAACGCGATCGAGCGAGCGATCTTTGAGTCCGGTGCCGGGGTCTGGCTCTCATGTCAGATAGCGAAAAGGTGGCCAAGGCTGACGGCGGCATTCGTGGTTGACGTTCTGTCAGCCGGCCTGAGCAAGGACCGCAAACGGGATGCAGTGGATTGGATCACTTCCAGTCCGGCACGACTCGACTGTGTTGTTGAACTCCCCGCCTCCCTCGCACCGAGGAGATTTCGAAAGTCTGGGCAGAGGAACGATGAATCAAATGAGATCAACCTTGAGCCACTCCCCTTCGCCGAGGTGACGGCGCCAACGCTTATCGCCCAAGGCAACAACGATGCCTTTCCTCTCATCGACCACGCCATCAGCGCTGCCAGCAAGATTCCTGATGCCGAGTTGATGTTCGTCGAAGAGGGCCATCACGGATTGCCTTGGTGTCGACACATTGACGCAGTCTCTCGGCGGCAACTCGAACTCTCGCTCGCCTAGTAGGTCTCTATCGAGCGGAACCGAACCTCGACGATGACGATCTAGGCCAAGACCTGGGGCTCTCTAATGTGCACGGAGAGGCTCTCTGAGTGGCGCTGAACGAGCGCGAAGACACAGCGGACTCGGTCGAGATTACGACTCGACTGCGAGTGGCCACCCGTGTAGGGGCTTCCCGAAATATGGTTGCCAGCGCAGCTCCCAATAGAACTACCTATAGCGCAGACGTATCTGGGAGGTCGGATCGCGGAACCGAGAGGTGGAGGCCAATGAGAGCAGCGGTGCTCCACGGGGTGGGTGAACCGCTCACCATCGAAGACGTCAAGTTGGACAACCCGTGGCCGCACGAGGTGGTCGTACGGACGGCCGCCTGTGGCGTCTGCCGTAGCGATCTGCACTTCATCGAGGGCCACTACGGCACTGACCTCCCTGTCGTCCTGGGTCACGAGGCCGCGGGTGTTGTCGAGGCTGTTGGGTCTGAGGTGACCTACGTGCAGCCCGGCGACCGGGTCATCACCTGCATGTCGGTGTTCTGCGGACGCTGCGCCGATTGCACCGGTGGACGCCCCTATCTGTGTACGAGCCCGGACGTGCGCCGCGGCCCCGATGATCCGTCTCGGCTGACTCTCGATGGCGAACGGGTCGCCCAACTCTACGAACTGTCCGCATACGCAGAGCAGATGCTGGTACACGAGAACGCCACAGTGAAGGTACGTGACGAGATGCCACTGGATCGGGCGGCTCTCATCGGCTGCGCCGTGATGACTGGTTTCGGTGCCGTCGTCAACACCGCTCGGGTGTCTCCGGGTGCCACCGTGGCGGTGATCGGCTGTGGCGGCGTCGGTCTCTCGGCGGTTAATGCCGCCGCTATCACCGGCGCTGGACGGATCATCGCCGTCGACGTGGCCGAAGCCAAACTGAGCCTGGCCAGCTTGGTGGGCGCTACCGATGTGGTCGACGCCTCTCGGGAGAACCCGGTCGAGGCCGTCCTGGAGCTGACCGCGGGCGGGGTCGACTTCTCGTTTGAGGCGTTGGGTCGCCGTGAGACCGCCGAGCAGTCGTTCCGGATGTTGCGTAGTGGCGGCACCGCAACGGTTATCGGCATGGTGCCCGAGGGCGAGATGGTGCAGGTCGAGGCAGCCAAGCTCCTCGAGGAAAAGACGCTCCAAGGTTCCAATATGGGCTCGAACCGGTTCCGTGTGGATATGCCGCTACTCGTCGAGCACTACCTCGAGGGGCGCCTCCTCCTCGACGAGGTGACGGCCCGGCACATCCACCTCGACGAGGTGGATGATGCCTTCCACGAGATGCGCACCGGTGCCCTTGGCCGGAGCATCGTCGTGTTCGATGGGTAGCGGACCCACGGACGCATCCTCCGCCGGTCAAGCCAATAGGTCTGCCTCAAATGGGGAGTCGCTCAGCAACTCGACTCCTTCCTCAGTGATCAGGCGCCCTTCCCTTTCGGGACCATGAACATCCCGAAAAGATGAGTCAAACGGGCTCCGTAGTGACAGCGGTGGCGTAAGCGAGGATCTCGGAGGCACCAGAGGCAACAGCTGACGTCATAAACCGGAGGTTGACCGCCGCGTCGGCCCCTAGTTCAGTGGCCTGCGCCTCCATGCGGGAGAGCGCCTCGGACCTTGCCTCGACGAGCATGGCCGAATAGCTCTTGAGCTCACCGCCGACGAGTGACTTCAAGCCTGCACCGATGTCCTTGCCGATGTTTTTCGTCCGGACCGTCGAGCCGACAGCTACACCCTTCACCGCTGTGATCCGGCGTCCAGGCAGAGATTCGGTTGTAGTGATATCCATGGTTCGCACACCTCCGTGCAGTGACTGTCTTATTTTGAAGCCACTGTAAAGACGGATGGGTCTTTCGGGAGGCTTCACCTGTTAATTGGGGGAGGCTCCACGCCTAACCCGCCTGAGGACTTTCGGCCGCTGATCCAAGACCGTAAAGTTTTTTGCCTGAGAAGCGAAGTAGGAGAGTTCCCAGAGTGCGTGTACTCATGACTTTCACGGCGGTCGCCGTACTGGCATCCATCGGATTGGCGTGTGGATCTACAACTCCTGAGCCGGTCGCCGAGCCGGTCGCTACGACGGCTGCCACGACGTCCAGCACCACGTCCACGACGGTGGCTCCGACCACGTCGACGTCCAGCACCACGTCCACAACGGTGGCTCCGACCACGTCCACGACGGTGGCTCCGACCACGTCGACGTCCAGCACCCCGGCTACGACGGTGGCTCCGACCACGTCAACGTCCAGCACCCCGGCTACGACGGTGGCTCCGACCGTGGAGGTGGCGACGTTTTCCCGAGATGCGGGCGGCACCACCCTGGAGACGGTCGTCAGCTGCGGCCCGGACGGGCTGAGCGCTGAACACCGGATCGACGGCGAACCTGTCGACCCCGAAACGGCCGGACTGACGTTCCCTTGGGCCTTTGAGATCTACCACCGGGTCGTAGCCGCCGTCGCCGTTGACGGTGTCGACTATCTGTTCGATGGTGGCTGGTGGATCGAGGACCGCGAGAGCGACTCCTGCGCACCGCACGAGCCACCCGTCTGGGAGGACTTCGCCGACGGCGGACAGATCGTGGTCACCGAGATCCTCTGGGAGAAGGCCGACTTCCGTGACATAGCCTGCCCCGGGTTTCTCCCAGACGCTGAGGAGGGTTGGGGCGATCCCGATACCTGCATCCTGGACTTCAACCATGTGCGTCGGGCGACAGTCGACGGGCAACTCCTCGAGATCGGGTTCGACTGTGGACCATTCGGCGTGGGTGAGGTGTGGTGGGTGGTCGATGGGACGATGGTCTCCAACCGCTACTACCACCCGCCGGAGTTCACCGAAGACGAGTATGAGCAGTTCATTCTCGAGCCGATGCGTGCCCGCTACGGCGACACGGTCTACGACTACGTCGCACAGGTCCAGTGGCTCGACAGCGAGGTCTATGTCTTCGACATCGGTCGGGTACGAATCGACCTGAACATCGAAGCAGCCCTCAAGAGCGACAACTGCGCCCTGGTTGACTGGTCAGGGCCGGAGGTCGCCTTCGAGGGCGCCACGCCGGGCCATCTGATCTGGCAGACCGGTCTCGGGGACCCGGAGTGTCCCGGACACGGCCCGGGCGGTTACTCGTCATGCGGTAAAGACGTTACGTACGGGGAGGCGTCCGGGACCGACCTGGGCCTGCGCTTTCGCCTGTCGTCCAAGCCGGCCACCGCAGTGGTCGTCGACATCACCTGGGACCCCACCGAGGTCCATATCGGGCCCGCGGCGGGTGGGTGCGCCATGGTCAACCAGTCCGTGACGTCTGAGACCCTTCGAACCACCATCGAACCCGTCGACTGGCGGCGGATGCACGAGTACGCCACGGCCGGAGCCGGAGACGGCATCGCCGACGGCGATCAGGTCACCGAGATCCGCGTGACGGTCGTGGACGAACTCTCAGACTCGGCGTACCACGACGCCGAGGACCTCGTCGTCCAAGTGACCACCCGGGACGACCCCGACGGGGCGATCTGCCATTAGGAGGCCAGAAACGACAGAGAGGCCTGAAATGTCAGGCCTCTCGTTGATCATTCGTCTTATGGAGCTGGGGGGAATCGAAACACAGAAATCTGTCCGGGACGTCCGTCTGGACCGCTAGTGCCCGTGGATTCAGGCCTGTATGTCTGTCGAGTAAGTCTGTGTCCGTCTGGTGGTGTGCATTCTGTGCAATGAGGTGTGCAACGCGAAGGCGGCCTATTTGGAGATGCGGACCCAGTCGCGGTCTCCGGTGAAGAGCAGTTCAATCTTGACGCCTTGCACCGTGGCGGTGTCCCCGACGTTGAACAGTGCATCGACCATGTCTTGCTGGGCTCGGCCGTGGCGCCAGAGGTACTTGAAGTCGTGTCCATCTGGCGTGACGACTGAAAGCGTTCCCATGCCATCCGGGATAGTTGCGTCGATTTCGTAGACGATCAGGCCATAGGGATCCCGTCCCACCATTTCCCAGTTCGAGATGTCGTGATCTGGGAACACCGGACGGCGTGACTCGATCAGGAATCCGGAGTACTCCCCGGTGCGGATGATGATCGCTTTCGTTCCCGGCTCGTAGATGTCGAGCGCCACGAGTTCGGTATCGAACGAACCGTGCTGCTGTACCTGTTCGATCGTGTAGCAGTCGACCTGACCGTTGTCGAGCCATCCGAATAGCCAGCGTGCCCACGCCACGAACGTCCGCGACGGTCCATCTTGGCTCGACATCACGCCCCAGACGTTCAGCGGGCCTATCGCATAGTCGAAGTCGAATACCTGTTGTGAACCGAGAACCGCGTTGGCCTCATGCATGTACCAGTCCGGTATGTCGAACATGTGTGCCGCTTCATGAACGTAGTAGGACCAGATCGGACGGAGTGGGTGCTCGAAGTACATGCCGCCGCCGATGTAGTTCCGTATCCAACCTTCGTCGGAGAACACCATGCGCTCATCGCCCGGGGAGTACGCGCTGAAGTGCTGCAGGGTGGCGAACTCCAGTGGGGAAGGCGGTACGCCAGCGATGATCGGAGCGGCGGTGGGGATGATGAACACGACAATGTCGACTTGGGAGAAGTCGAGATCGTCGTCGGCGGCGTTGATGCCGTGCTGGGCAAGTTTTGGGTTGAAGTCCGACACTTGGCGTTGTGGATAGTCGGACACGGACTCGGGTAGCCGGTACCACTTATCGGCGAACGTTGGCGTGAAGGTCAGCGCCTCTTGGCTTGCCGTTTCGTAGTAGTCCATGAAGATCTGAACTTGCTCGTGCTTTGCCGGCAGATCCGCCGGGTCGCCCTCATGGTCGTTCCAGTCGATTGGGATCGTCGCGAGGCGAACGTTCTGATCTGGTTGCAGATTGTCAAAGTCGACTGGAAACGCTGTGGAGTGATAACCGCCGACCCTCGAGCCAGGAAGTTGCGGAATCCGGCACAAACCCTCATCCGATTCATCGGGCGCGGTCAATAACTCCAGGCCGACTGGTTGACCCGTCGGAAGCGGATAGGTCGTCAGAGTGACTGCCTTGCCATCCACGATCGAAACAATGATCGGCTCGGGAGGTACCTGCTGCTGAGGGCAGAACTGTGGGAGGACTAGTTCGAAATGCTGGGATTTCCTGCCGCAGTCACTAACTCCTCCGTGATCGCCGTCTCCGCAGGCCGTCCCGTCACCGTTCGTGTCGACGCCTTCGCCGAAGTCCTGATTTGCCTCAAACCACTCCTGAGCCTGCTGTTGCGAATCGAACCATCCGCAACCGGC